>Ga0208545_1000012_pt1 | contig 65501 bp, 51 predicted proteins | sample DEB08_DNA_12_FD_185498 | JGI IMG/M metagenome (GOLD analysis project Ga0208545, IMG submission 185498) | Aqueous microbial communities from the Delaware River and Bay under freshwater to marine salinity gradient to study organic matter... | ecosystem: Environmental > Aquatic > Marine > Coastal ... | reverse complement strand
GGCAGATGAAGCGAATATCTGTTTTGAATATGCAATTAGATTGTTTGGAGAATTAGTATGATAGAAAAAACTGAATCAGCGAAGAAGTTAGACGAAGCGTATGAAGGCGTAATAGAAGCGTTTGATAGAATCGATGCATCGACTGATCGAATGATGTATAGTCTCACACTATTGCAGGGAATCATTATAGGCATTACTGTATCTATGATAGCCACTTCGATTATGGCATACTTAGCCTGATGGACATACAAGTTGTTATAGTTGCGCTAGTGCTCATGTGGATCTGGTTCGTGTTACGCGAGGGCGATGATGAATAGTATGATATGGAGCAGATTAATTGATATCCAGAACGATATCATTGAGTTATTTAAGTTCACTGGAACAGAGATCCAAGAAGAGGGTATGGAGCGATTCAATCAACCGGGTTGGGTCAACAGAGTCTGGACGAGTAAGAACTATAGAAGAGCCCATATTGATGTAGTCGATATGAGAGAGTCTAGTAAGCTCTGGATGATGCACGTTTGCGTATTCCCTCACACAGACAGTGATGCTCCTATCTTTGGATTCGATGTAATAGCGGGTCCCAACAAGATGACAGGAGCATTCTGTGATCTATCAGCGACAACGAATCCTGATCACGAAATGATCAAGACGTTTGGGAATATTTCATCAAAGCTGGAATGGAAAAGAGAGCGTGAGCTTCCTGAATGGGCGCAAGCGATCTTCAGTGATGGAATGATAGCGGCAGGGATGGTCAAAGAGCAAGACGAGATAAACCAGATATCTGATGCAGTTGAGCAATCTTTGCTGTACTATCTGAATAACGTAGGTGACTATTGGTGTAACAGTGAAGATAGTGAGGGAATAGTAGCGCAAAATCGCTATGCTTTCTATCAGAAACAGAATCCTCATACACCTCGTGTAATGAAGTCACTGGGCCTTGATGAAGATGATGTTGATGTTTTTATACAGAAGTGTTTGTTTCCAGAAATTAAATAAGAATCAATCAAAGTAATTGGGGTGCCATATAAAGTTCGAAGACGAGATATTAAGTTATAAGCTACCACCTCAAGCAACGCTGTATGGGATGAAGGGTAGCGATGAATCAGCGACACTATACGCTTGGGCGACATTCGCAGGATTAGATGTAGAGTATCTTGACTTTGGTAAAGATTATAATCTACTTGAGTTGATGGATCTATTTCCTTGTGCAGAGAATGTACCGCAGATAATGGTTGATGGACAAGACATCGGTAATTTAGACGACTTTAAGGAATGGTTGAAATTTATCTTATGAAGAGAACAACGCAACTGCTACTATTCACATTTTCATTCTTTCTAATCAAGGGATTACTTTGGTTAGCCCTATTCTATATGGGATATAATTTAGTCACATAATACTTGACAAATCGGCTACACCGTGCTATAATTACACACATAAGCAAGATATATAATGGAGAAATATTATGAAGTTGATGTTTTTAAAGTTCTATGACTTTTATAATTGGCTGTTTGACCATAGCAAGAACCCGCTAAGACATATCCCAGATCCATTATCACGAATGTGGATAATGACTGTTCTAGCTTGGATGTGGTCAATCACGTTTGGAATCTACATTGGTAGCGTAATCTATATGGGCATAAGCCTTGTTATTCACTTTGTATTGTTGTTCATGGCTACATTTACAGCGGCAGTCTTTTATGATGCTGAACGTAGAGGCGACTCATGGTTGCTGAAGTTGAGAAAAGAGCAAGAGTATAAATAAGACATTCGATGAGAGTATATTATGAGAAGTGAAGTATTGAGTGAACTTAAAAGTAGAATTGATGCACTGGAACAAATTGCAAAGCCTATGGATATAGCAACTGGCATGAGTGGATCATTTCTTTCGTTTAATATGTATATTGACAGTTTAACCGCAATGACTGAAGATGAATTTAGTGATTGCGTGTATGACGATTGGTTACGAGAACAGCACGAAGTTCTGTACAAAAAAGTCAATAAAAGTATTCAGTGAAGCATAAAGTAGATTTGTTTGGACAGGGGTTCGACTCCCCTCGTCTCCACCATAAGAGCATTGTTTAGTGTTTTTATGATGGGGACGCTCTGGATTCGACAGACGGTTGAGGTTATGTGGAGAATCAGTCAATGCTAAAGACTGTAAGGGTTGGGAGTTCCCGACTAAAGAAGCTAATAAAATAATCGCAAACGATAATAATTTTGCACATGGTGATTTTGCCCTAGCGGCATAATCTACCGGGGTCTGGACACGCCTAGCAACAGAAGTTGTCCACACGACTTCTCATATACAAAGTATGATAACAGTATGTGTAGAAGAGAGGTACGACATACCCGAAAAAGGAAATTCGAAAATGTCAATAACTAAAGAGGAGTGTGGCTTGGCCCACCACAGGCATGGATGCTAGTTAGCATGGATTGCGAAGAGACGACACAGTTGGTAGATTCCAACGATAAGTGTTACTCAAAACGGGCCCCTTCTTTTAATTGATATGGAACTTATACTATGACAACACCAACAAACTCTATTATTCTACCATCGTCAGACTCTGATAAGCAACGCATCAAAGGCGCTATGAATGAGATCAGTGCATCTTATACTCGCATCGATGCTGAACGAGACTTCATTAAAGAAGCTATCGTCTCACTCTCTGATGATGTTGATATCCCTAAAAAGTACCTAGCTAAAATGGCTAAAATTTATCATAAAGAAAATGTGTCTGAGTTGATCTCTGAGATCGAAGACATCGAAGCATTACTCGAAACTATAGGATAGTATTATGTCTAAACTAGTTAGTAGAAGAATCAAGGTTGAAGAAGCGGGCAACGCTCAAGCACTTATCTTTGAAGCTGATAATGGTTGGAGAATTGAGTACTACGATCCTCGTGGCACACTAGTGTCAACTGAACTACATGAGCGTAAGTCTCTACAGTGGGCTGAAGATGCCGCAGAGAACTGGGCGTTAGGGATAAAGGTTCTAAATGGGTGATAAGAAGGGTGACCTTAAATTACTTAACAGACTAAACTCTGAGCGTATAATGCTAGATATAAAGAGACACATTGACGCAGGTGTGCCCTATATTGACGCAGTAGTCGAGTACGCTGAGAAGAATGGTCTTGAAATCGAAGTTGTTGGTGAGATTATTCGTAAGTCGCCTCTTCTAAAAGCAAACATTTACAAAGAAGCTGAAGAGTTAAACATGGTCGAGAAACTTGTGAGATTACCTGTATGAGTTCAATGTATTCTACTAGAGATGCGTTCGAACTCTATAGTTACTACATGGCAATCAAGAAGCATTTCACATCAACTTATGACTTTGTGAAGTATGGCGGTAAGATGAGACTTACTGTCGATGGATTTGAAAATAGAAAAGATAAGTTCTTTTTCTATAAGTTATCTAAGAGGAAAGATGCTAAAGATTATATTCTAGCGAATATATTAAAGAAGCCTGATCTCTGGATTGGCAACTTAATAGACAGTCATGAAGCAGATGAAGTCTATACTGAGTGGTCAAAAAGGCAACAGTCATTGACTTACACATTTAAGAATGATTTAGATGAGTTAGACGATGACTTCAATGCCAACATTGTTGTCGAAGATGGAGAATATCCAAAACTCCTATCTCTGTTCAACAGAAGAAGGGTATGCATTGAGACATTGATTATCATTGATGAACTCACTGGATGCTTTAAGTATTGGGAGAAGACTATTCGTGACACCATAGTTTTCCCTGATATAAATAAGACTGTTAACAACTATAAACCTTTTTTAGATTATGATAAAGTGAAAATGAAGAAAATAGTTCTTGACAAATACAGCAACACCTAGTATAATACAACGCATACGAGAAGTACTAAAATCGTAAATACAACGCAAATATGGAGAACATAATATGTCTTTTGCATCATTAAAGAAAAACCGTACGAACTCTTTTGATAAGTTGAACTCTCAACTACAATCAATGTCAAATCAAAAAATGTCCAAAGGTGACGACAACTACTGGAAACCAGAAGTCGATAAAGCTGGCAATGGCTACGCTGTACTTCGATTCCTACCCGCTTCTGAGAACGAAGATATGCCTTTCGTTCGCTATTGGGATCATGGCTTTCAAGGGCCAGGTGGTTGGTACATCGAGAAGTCTCTAACAACTCTAAGTCAAGACGATCCAGTATCTGAGTATAACTCTCAGTTGTGGAACTCTGGTCATGATGAAGATAAAGAGATTGCTCGTAAGCAGAAACGCCGTCTTAGCTATGTAGCTAATGTAATGGTCGTATCTGACCCATCAAATCCTTCTCGTGAAGGTCAAGTTTATTTGTATAAATTTGGTAAGAAAATCTTCGACAAACTGAACGATGCTATGAATCCTCAGTTCGCTGATGAAGATCCAATCAATCCATTCGATTTCTGGGAAGGCGCTGACTTCAAACTAAAGATTCGTCAAGTAGAAGGCTATCGCAACTACGACAAATCTGAGTTTGCTACTCCTGCTCCAATTGCTAACACTGATGGTGAAGCACTGTCTGATGAAGATATGGAAGCAGTATGGAACAAACAGCACTCCCTAGCCGAAATTGTTGATCCTAAAAACTTCAAGTCTTATGGAGAACTTAAAGCAAAACTGCACAAAGTTCTACAACTTGATGGTGGTTCACACGCACCCGTAGCGACCGCCGAGGACAGCAATGCGGGGATGGCGTTTCAGCCAAACTTTAAAGAGCGAGCGGCACCTGCTGTTGCTCAGGCTGAAGCCCCATCCTCATCCTCAACCTCTTCAGAGTCAACGGACGACTCTCTTGACTTTTTCAAAAGTCTAGCTGAAGACTAGAGGAGACAAAACTCAATATAGCGAGTTTATAGGGAGATGGAAGCCACAAGCTGAAGTCTCCCTTTTTTATTACATAAAATAAGAGGTTGTTTATATGAAAATAAGTGATCGATTAGTAAACTACTTCAACAAGAAGAAGTCAAAGAGTTCTGACAAGAATCATACGAGATATCGCAATGATATCTGCAATCACTGGGACTTAGATTATGTTTCAGTTGAGGAACTTGAAGAACTTCTCAAGCAAGACAACATAGAAACTACATTGCCTCGCAAGAAGAAAGATGATTATTGACTTACTGGAATGCTATTGTCCAGTGAAGATGTACCACCTTGAATTATAGTAAATTGATTATTCTCGTTACCACCGACAGTATTAACTGTATTTTGAACTGGACTAAAGTTTTGCACTGCTTGCATAGACCCCTGCCCGCCAGATGGAGGGAACATAGAGAATTGACCCATTGCATCGACTTTATCTTCCATAGGGACAACTTTTAAATTTTCTGGTCTAAGTACTCCTAAACCAACTGGGACTGTATTCCGTATGCGCTGTTCACGCTCTGCTCTTTGAGCGTCTATAATGGCTTGAGCCCTCTGCAAAGCCTTCTTATCTGCCGGATGACGCTTATTGAACTGCTCAAACGACATATCCCCTGACTTGAAAGATTCGAAATCGTCTTTCAGTGATTTCTGGTGCATTGCTCTTCCCATGATAGCTGGATTTCCCATGAATCCCTGACCGGTCGTAAATCCTGATCCGGCTACAGCTAACGTATTTCCTAGCTTATCAAGGCCTTCGCTTTTTCCAGTAACTGCAAATTCTGCGATCATTTCTGCGAGATCTTCCCCTGCTAGTGCGCCAAATCCACCCATTACTAGTGCGCCTAGAAATGATCCTATCGGCCCACCCACCATTCCTGCAAGTGCGCCAAGTTTTGCTCCACCAAAACCACCCGCAATACCACCTAATGCACCAGACAGTTCTTTGATAATTACATCTTCACTTTCGCCGTTAGCTATTGCGTCATAGACATCAACCATAGAAAATCCTACAGATGCGGCCGCACCCGCAAACTTCAATAATCCTGCATACTTAGTGACATTCATTTTATCCAGTTTAGCTAGTGCCGCTTTGATATCATCGTTAGATACAATCTGTCCCAACTCGTTTATTGCCTGCCCATTACTATTGAAAGCCAAAAATCCAGGCAGTCTAATTCCCTTATTAATGAGATCTGTTTGACGCCTATTAAGCTTGTCGTTATTTTTTGATCTTTCGTCCCGATTATCTTTATTCTTATTATTATTAGTATCGTTCTGTCCAACGCCAACAGTAGTATCAGTTACTTCCTCTATAACCTCATCGACAGGCACACCCTTTAGCTTGGCTGACGCCGCTTTCGCTAATGATATGAGTTTATTTTGTAGGTAAAACCCAAAGCCAACTCCAAGAATACCTCCGACAGCTTTTAGTGTCTCATCAGAAACTTCTACTCCCGCAATTGCTCCATCGTCCTCACCATCGAGTTCGTCTAATTTAGCACCAACCTTATATGCTAAAGATGCTAAAAATGCAGGCAAAGCCCATCTCTTGTTTATAGTGGCCGCTATTATAGCATTTACTGCGGCAAAGTTAATTCCGCTTGCTATTTCATCACCAACTTCTGGATCGACACCCATTTTATCTAGTGATCTATTTACTGCACCCTCAATAAAATTACCAACAGCAGGCGCTATAGCAGCCGCAATTCCTAATCCGATTACTTTTTTCCCCAGACCCAGAAAGAACTTTTTAGTAGACATTCCTGCAATAGTACCACCCAGTAAACCGGATACTGCACCCATGAGTCCTCCGCCAGCAAAGAAAGCATTGACACCACCGCCTCCTTCACCATCATCCTTTTTGGGACTAGTTCCTGCTCCTGCTCCTGCTCCTGCTCCCTTCTTGCTATCCTCCCCACCATCATTATCACCATCTGATACAGATGCGGCTAATCTTGCTCGTTTAGCGTCTTCTGCCGCTTCTTTATCCCTTTCTTCTGCGCTTTGAAATAGTTGCGTGTGGCGTTTTAAAGCGGAGTGCATACTGTCTAAAACATCGAGTAGATGTGCATAACGAGCCTCATCTAGACCAGCTTGCTCTGGGTTTACGATAGTAATAACTTTTTTGGGATCTTCCGACATTTCTTAGTCCTTGAACTTACTGTCTATCCAACATTTTCCATAGTACAACACTCCCAACCAAACAGTGAATAATACACCGTCTAGATACGAGAGAGTTTCCCATGCTTCAACTGGATTCATTTTACTTCTTCTTCATTGCTTGTGTGCCAAAGAATGCCGCAACGATACCGGCAACAGCGACAAAGTATGTCGGTGCCATGCTTCCTAATGTCTTTTGTGCTTCATCTAATCCTGCGAGAGATGCTAGAACAACAGCAAATGGATACAATAACAAACCACCAAGAGCAAACCATGTCATGTTACGCTGTGCATCACGCATAGCATCCGCATCTTCTAGCTCTTTACGCTTAAACTCTAAGTATAATGTCTCTTCAGCATCACTTACTTTACCATCACCGTTAGTATCGGCTGGGTGAAATACATCTTTTGGTTTTGTTTCTTCACTCATCACTTGCTCCGTTATTTTTGTTGTTGATTCTTCTGCTCTTCTAGATAATCTATAAGCATATCAACGTATATATCACGCTCATATGGTATTAGACCTTCTAGTTCTGCTATACTGTATTTATGATGTTGAGCCAGGGAAAATATTGTTTTATAATACAATCCTAAGTTAGTGTGACTCAACACTAGAGAAAAAAACTTTCAGTACCCTTCAACACCATTGTCTTCTCATCACCATTGGTGTTTGTATATTCCAAAGTGTATGATAACTGTGGCATAGTTTCAAAGAAGCTTTTCAAAGCTACTGTTGCTTCGCCCGGTAAAGATCCTAGAAAAGAATCCACTTCATCCTTACTGAAATCCTTTAAATATTGTACTTCATCACCTACGACTACCGAGTCAATACATCCTAGCATCACATCAAACAACACCTCTCCCTGATTAACATCTGGATTAGCAATCGATAAGAAGTCATTTACTTGCTCCAACTTAGGATATCCCATAACTAGTTGAGTGTCATCATCAACCGTAATGAATTTTGTATGTCCTTCTGGAACGTCTAGTTTTATATTTTCAATATCTATTTCACACTCAACAGGATCTTGTGTGTCTGGATCTGTTACAGTAAAGGAAAGAGTGTTATTGACAGACTTAGCCCTGATCTGTAAAAGAAGATACTCCAAGTCAAACATAGGGAGATCCTCTGCATTAATATCACCTTGACAGCAATTAGTGATTATCTGTTTCATTGCTAAAACTATTTGATCTGACTCCTGTGTCTCTTGAGCGATCAATAATATCTTTTCTTCTTTTACTGTAAATGGTCTATATTTAATTACTTCACCAGACGAAACTATTTTAGTCTCAAAAAGTGGCATATCAATCTTAGGTAATCCCATTGCACTATACTCCTATAATATATTAATTGTTTAAATTTTAAAATTTGTCTAAAAGTGTATTTACTTTATTTATTTGATTGATAGCATCCTGTACTCCTCTGGGCTTTCTAATTCCCTTGATCGTTTGTGCTACTGTATTGATAGTAGAGAACCAACTCAATATACCACCAAACGCAGTACCATCTCTATCATCTAAAACAATACCCGTCTTAGATCCAGTTACGCTCATTTCATCGTAAGTAAATCCGACAGGTAGAGTAAGAACTTCACCATTATTTTCCCACGCAGGATTGATGCTACCTACTTGAACAGGATAGAGCCCACTAAACTCGTACAAATACTCAATAGACTCTGAGTTAAATGAATATACTGCAACTTTCATTGTTGTTGCGTAATCTTTCTTATATCCCATTTCATATGGTAATTGATTACTCACGCCCGAGAATCTACCACCACTTGTGTCGAAGTTTATGATAGCTTGCATCCATCTGTGGAATAGTTTCATAACAGCAAAGTCAGAATCGACCATAAACTGTGCAGGCATAACAGGAAAGTTTAGTCCTTGAGGGCGCCTAGCAGTTGCACCGAATCCTTGATGCTGTATATCAGTAGTCACTAGATCTAGTTCTGGTAGGGTCACGCTTTTACAATAGAATGTTATGTCTTTTGTTATATCCAGATTGTCCTCTACAGATGTTATCTCTGCGAGTAATGCTCTAGGAAGTGTAAAAGTAACAGCAAACAGATTATTCTTTGCTACACCACGTTTATTTAATTTTGCACTGAAGTCTTGTAAACTGAATGCCATTGTTAGTCCTATATCTTTCTCTTAGACTGTGCAAATACAGTCGATTTAGATGCACCAACAAATCTTTCTGTCGGCAAGAATAATGCGATATCCCACTCTGATGGATATACATACATAAATTTACTTTGTACTTGTGAGTTCAAATATCTCTTAACACACGGTTTGAATGCTTCGAACTTAGCCGCCTTATTTAATATTTGATAGTTAATTCTCAGTCTTGTAGTCTCATCATATTTACTATTGTTAGCTGTTTCATATAGTGCGTCCATCAACTTAGCACGAAGTGGTAGCGGTAGATAGTGCATATTCAGTCCATAGAATCCACCCTTAACAGTCTTGAATGGAAATATTAATGGAAGTCTATCATAGTACGGTAGCTTTGCTCTAGTCTTAGCCATATACTCATACATATACATTCCACCAATAAGTGGACGAGAAGACATTCTATCCTTATCACTCTTTGATCCAAAGAACTGATTCTCTTTTACAGTCTTGTACTGTTTAGCTGTCCCACGATACCAATCACGAGCCTTAGCAGTCCGAGCAGGTATCTGCCCAGATCTTACACCTTTTGTTAGAATTTCATCAAATATTACTGCCATCACGCACCTCTTTCCTACTAGCTTGTCTCTCTTTAGCTTTCAAACGCTTCTTCAATCGCTTCTCCCACGACCTACTTAGACACTTGACACGCTCTCTCTTAGACATTATAGTGTTACGATACCTTCAGCGATTAATCGCTCTCTGTTAGCCATATGTTGCGCTTCAACGTCATCCTTTGATCCACCAAAGTAAGGAACAGCATGACCTTCTTCAACTAATATTTGAGTAGCTGGGCGCCATGCATCTGTCTTAGCACAATATACATCAAAGTCTCCGAGTACACGCCCAAACTTACCACGCATATCTTCGCCTTTCTTACTGATCTGTGTCTTCAATACTGGATTCTTTCCTAGTAGAGACTTCAGTCTTGCTTTGGATGCTAGTCCAAACTTCTTCTCAACTTTGTCACGAGTTCTTGATTCTGGTGTATCAATGCCCATAATACGGACACGTTCGTTATATAACCAGATACCAAATCCAAGATCTATATCCACATCAACTGTGTCGCCATCAACGATCTTCACTACTTTTGTTTTATACTCATACATTATTTAAAATTCCTTGTGTTTATAGACTATTTATACGTTAGATATTATTTTATTCCTAACTCTTTTTCTGTTATAATAGAGAACTTCCACCCTCTATCCTTGCAATATTCTTCAGCCGCATTCCATTTAGCTGAGTTTGTTCCATAAGTCTTGACTTCATTTATATAACGCTTAGTCGGCTTATTCTTTTTAGTGTTCTGAACTTTTGGTGCTTGAGTCTGAGCCCATGGTTTTACTTCAATTAATATCTTTTCTTTCTTTCCATGATATGTTTTCTCAACATAAAAGTCTGGAAAATATCTATGCATCTTCCCATCTATTGGTGATCTATATGGAATAATTATTTCCTCACTATTCCATTTAGTAACATGGGGGTGCTTATCTAAATAACGCATCAGTTTAAGTTCCCATCCACTACGATATATTATATTAGACGGATCACCTTTATACTTTTGCGGATGTTCGGGCTTAAATCTCCCTTGATAATACTTAGACACTTTCTCTCCAATACATATAAATAATCAACATAGACTAACTTATTATTTATATAAAGGTTCAGAGATGACTAGAGGACTACTAAAAACTAACGCCGAAGAGTTAATTTCCCATAGAAAGGGAAAGACTAATGGTGATCAAACGATACATAAGTTTCCTGTTAATATAGGATCACATGGCACTCTTATGCATTTCTTTGAATACACTTATGGTGGTGTAAAAGGAGGCGAAAGACTTGATGGACATAAAGTTATGTTGCCTCTTCCCAAACAGATTAATGATAGCTTTAAAATTAATGTTGGGGGTGACGAAATTGGTATTCTTGGAACAGGTGCCGCCAATCTTATTGGATTAGCACAGGATGCGGAAGCGGCCAAGTCAGTTGGCTCAAGCTTTGTTGACTCGATTGGAAGGGGAATTGATTCAATTGCGGGCTTTGCTAGTGGACAAAAAGATGCTGTAGCGGCACTATCATCAGCAATGGATAAAGCATCGAACACTGGACTATATTTAGCAAAGGCGGGATTAGGTAAAGTAGCGCCTGATATATTGGCCGGAGTTGGACAAGGAAAGGGAACCGCAGTCAATCCATTCGCATCTCTAGTATTTAAGGGAGTCGATCTTAAAGTACATTCGCTTGAGTGGTTATTATCACCAGAAAGTGAAGAAGAGCAACGTGAATTAAAAGATATTATTAAAATTATTCAATCGAATATTTTACCAGAAGCAACAAGCCCACTAGGAAATGACGCAGAAGGTCAAGAAAGGGGAATGAGTGTTATGGATAAAGGTATTCTTAGATATCCCTCAATGGTTAATATTTATTTAATGGGAGTTGATCAAGAATATTACTTTAGATTTAAAACGTCAATGATATCACAGTTTAATGTTGACTATACTCCTAATGGATTAGCAGTTAATAAGGGCGGTAAGCCATCTGCTATTCGTATTACAATGACATTAAACGAAGCATTTATTCATACAAAAGGTGACGTAGACAAGTATCCAACAACAGAAATTCAAAGCGTTCCTGAAAAGACAGAACAAGTGTTGGAGGATAGTGCGGATAATGTGGATAATGTAGAAGGTAGTGATACTGTTAATAGTAATCCTACTGGACAAATTCCAACAGATGCGCCTGTTCAGTCAAGTGATGAAGTAACTGTTACTAATACTTTGCCTACTGGAGAGACAGTAGAAACAACTATACCTATAGCTGAAGCAGTTGAGTCAACAGGAAAGACTCAAGAACAACTTGCATCATCAACTAATCCAGTGTATAGATTTCCTGAAGTACCGGGAGGATTTTAATTGTGTCATACTTTAGTAGATTTCCTACAACATCATTTAATGGTCAAGAAGTTGTTGACATTACTCGCAAAGCCGCTTTATTAAAAGGGACAAAATCTAACGCTCTATCTTATATGAGTTACACAATAAAAGAGGGAGAAAGGCCTGAAGATATCGCATATTATTACTATGATGATCCGTCATACGCTTGGTTAGTATTAGCATCTAATGATATTGTTGATCCGTATACACAGTGGCCGAAGAATCATAATACATTTGAAAGATATATTATGAATGAGTACGAAAAAGCATCAGGCACAACAGGATACGCAGTCATTGAGTGGAGTAAGAACGCTACTCTCGGTGCTAATATCGTAGAGTATAGATCACATTCTGACTCTAATATTAGACTCAATCGAGCCTCCTTTCTAGCACAGGACGATAACGAAAAGTCTGAGTTCTATCCAGTTCGAGTATATGACTACGAATTTCAATTAAATGAGTCAAGGCGCCAGATTGTTTTAACGAATAAATCTTATCTAGAAGATATTGATAGTCAATTAAAAGAAGAATTAAATGCCAAGTAGTCAAGCACAAGCAGGATATTATGTTCTAAGATCATTTAAAGTTCGACCTATGTTCGATAATAGGGAGAATACTATATCTGATCACATAGAACTATCAAAGGTCATTGTCAACTGGAGTCTTTCAGAAGCAATGGGTTCGCCTTATATCACTGGAAGCGCAGTAATACATGAATCAGATAACCTCCTTGAAGACGTTCCGCTACGAGGAGAAGAAGAAATTGAAATCACATATGAAGACTTCTATGGTGAAAGCGCCACGCAGAAATTTTTCCTATATGCTGTTGAAGATATAAGCCCCGAATCATCTATTAATGATAGAATGCAGAAGTATACTATCAAATTTACTACAAAACAAAAGCTATTCTCTGATACTAAAGAGATAAGAAAGTCATTCGCTAAACAAAAGATATCACAAATAGTAGAAGAAGTCTATAATGATTACTTCATTACAGGCGATAAGTCAGTAGATAAAGAGATAGAGATAGAAGAAACAGATGGAGAACAGACATTAGTCATCCCTTGTCTTAAACCAGATGCCGCAATGCACTTTTTATCTAGAAGAGCATATAGCGCAGAGAATAATACATCATCATTTAGATTCTTTGAGACGAGAGAGAAGTATTTCTTTTGTACGTTTGAGTACTTAGTGGGAAAATATGGCGATTTGGGGGAGAAAAGTGGGGAAGAAATAAACCCGTTATTTTTTATATACAACACGTTAAATGACAATACAGGACCAGGGCAAAGGATAGCACAGCAGAGTATAAACGAGATTACATTTCCCTCAAAGGTCGATACATTCTCTGATATAAAGCAAGGCGCATACAGACGAAGCGTGACAGAACTCGACATCAATACGAGAACCCGTATATCAAGAGACTATGATTACACGACAGAATACGATGGCCATAAGATGCCCGAGGAAGTTTCTCTAACACATTCGCAGGAGTTTGTCAACACTTATATGCCGGCTCACGAGGCGCCTGAACAGATACTGATTACAGACTTTCCACAGATAGGAATGAACGAGGGAAAGGATAATATGCTTAGGCCTTATCAGCACTTCTATGAGAACTATACAGCAAAGCCTATTACACAGTATCATCTAAAGCGTAATTCGTTTAATGTTGTTATTAAAGGAAGGATTGAACTATACCCAGGCATGATGATTAATCTTGATTTGATTAAGTTTAGTCATACGCCAGCGGGGACAAGAGAGAAGGATACTCAGCGAAGTGGTAAATATGTAGTGACTTCTATTACACATTCATTCAATGAAGATAACTATACTCAGTCTATTGGCTTATCTAGGGGTGGCCTAGTATGATGAATGCTTCGGTTGTTACTTCCATTATAACACATTTTTGCGGTTTGTCAACAAATATTTTAAAGGAATTTGATTCATGAGTGCAGGTTTTGACAATATGTTACACTTTGTGGGAGTCGTAGAAGACGCTCATGATCTAACAAATAGTGGGCGGGTGAGAGTAAGAGCGTTTGGAATACATCCTCCTCGTGATGCTAAGACGAATGAAGATAGTGTTCCTACAGCGTATCTTCCTTGGGCCACTGTATTAGATGGAACTTATGGAACGTCTCCTATCATTCCTAGTGTTGGAGACTGGGTGTTTGGATTCTTTATTGATGGACGAGAAGCACAACAACCCATCGTTATGGGCAGACTACCGGGGATGAATTTGTCATTTCCAGCAGGATCAGGGGAGCCTGGAGAAGACGGATACACTCCTCCAGAAGCGATTCATAAATGGGGCGAGCCACATTGTCATCGATATGTGACTGGAGAAGATGCCGCAATGGGACAGGGAGTGAATCAACGAGTCTATCAGAGAAGTAATATAGAGACTGCTGATGGGGGATCGTTTGATGAACCCGCTATTATGATGCCTGAGAATAACTATAATAATCGAGTGATCCAATCAAAAGACGGCGATAACTTCATTGTATTGGGATCAGCAGAAGATGGAGATGCTAGTGATTACTTTTTAATCTCTCATAGTTCAGGATCAGTTGTACAGATAGATGCTAACGGCACAGTCTTTATTAAAGCATTTGGAGACAAGTATAACTCAACAGAGGGATGTGAAGCAACGAATGTTCAAGGTTCATTAGATCAGAATATCAGCGAAGACTATACATTACAAGTAGGAAAGTCAGGAACGATTAAGATTAAAGGCGACCTTGATATCGAGTGTAATGACTTTAATGTAAGAGCCGCTCGTAATATTAATCTACACAGCGCACTTAAAACGAATGTATCAGGAGCAGGCATTGGACTTCATGCTACTTCAGATGATATCAATATGGTGGCTCAAGCAAATCTAAAAGCAATGACGAACCTGGGAGGAATGTACTTCAAGTGTCTCATGCCGGGTAATATAGCAGGAGATGGAGGAGACTTTCATGTTGACTCATATAAGACAAATATGTATAGTCTTGCTTACACGAAGATACATAGTACAGGAACGCCTGCTATATCGTCACAGATACTTCCTTATCCAGATGTTGCTCATCTTGGGGTTGACATTAGTAGTAAGACATCGTTAAGAATTGATGCACTTGCGACTATGAACATTAATGCTTTGGGAATCATGGGAATAAATAGTGGTGCCGCACTTGGAATCAAGAGTATCGGAACATTAGATATCCACTCAACAGCACAGCTTGGATTGGGGGCGGGTGCCCTTGTGAATCTAGACGGAGCATTAGTTAATATTGGTAACGCAACAGCAAGTGCTACAGGTGGATTAGCGACAGGAACAGTAACATCGTCTCTTGCTCCTCAGATAGTACAGAGTGCATTAGGAGCAGTTCCTAATATAAGTGTAACAGAATTAGCCGCTGTTGTCAAGCCACCTGAGATAACTAATTCATTGTTCCCTAAACTGAAGAGATTAGTAGAGAGATTGAAGCCGATCATAACAGGAGTTATGGGATCGGGAGATAACTTAGATTAGAATATAAAGGTTGCAACTTCTATTATAACACAAATTTGTACATTGTCAACAATTAATTTAAAGAAAAGAGAGAAATATGTCAATAGAATGTGATAACACAACACCACTAGCGGGCAAAGCCGGATCTACTCTGGGGAATGACAGTGCGCTATTCGATAATCTCATTGATGTATCGTCTCTGATTGATGATACTGATCCATTCGGATCGGCCGGGTTAAATCGTAATGCTATTATTGACTTGACAAATGGATTAAATGGGTTATTGGGAGCATCTGATCTAACTGGATTTGATACACTCAAGGAAAGATTCGATCAGTTTCCTCTGACGTTTACTGAGATAGCGGCATTTGCTATCAATAATAATGAAAATGTTAATGATCTTCTTAACGGATTGAACAACTTTCAGGAAGGAAACGGAGGAAAGAATACTGGATCAGGGGGTGGAAACACTCTGGGGCCCTTTGTGGGATATAGTTCAAAAGACGGAGGACTAGGTGGGGCAAATAGTAATCAGTTAACGGATGCGTTCATAGGTGGCCTATTAGGAGATCTTGACTTCTACTATAATCAGAATCTAGGAGCATCTATTAGTGCGGGTACTTGTGGTGCATTCGGAAATGCTTTAATGCAGTTGCTTGGAGTATTTCAATTACTTGATACGCTGAATGCTACGTTAGCTAAGATTAAAGATCTTGATCCTAAGAAGCTTGCTATTCAACTAGCACAGAAGCTAAAGATCGATGCCATTAAGAAGAAGATTAAGGACACTATTAAAAAGCTAGTTGAGAAGATCAAGCGTCAAGTTCTCAAGACTGTTAATAGCATTATTCCACAACTCAAGAATATGGGGTGTGCGAGTAAGGCTTTCTTTAAGAAGATGAGAAAGAAGATAGATCAGATTAACGAGTTCTTCTCTGAAGAGAATATAAAGCGTATTAGAGACGAGATTGATACATTCATTAATAACATGGTGGCCAACTTTCAACGTCTGACACTAGAGAATGCTCTTATGCTTATGTATCAGCTATGCCGATTTACTGAGCAGTTACAAGCACTTCTTATGGGAGATGCGAATGAAGTACAGAGAATCGCTATTGTAACACAGAACGAGACAAGGGCATTAGAGTCAGCAGGACTTAAACAGACTATGAAAGCTGTAGAGAATGGAGCAGTACGAGTGGCGCCTGCGGAGCGTCTCAAGAAGCGTGAGGAGGTCATTAAGAAGAATAACGAAGAGTCTAAGAAGTCTAAAGTGCCTAAAGATCATATCACAGATCCTTGTCCAACACAAGAAGAGATGGAGATTATTAATAAGATTAGTGATGCAGGACTAGGCGCTAGTATAACATTTTCTTCTAGTGTTGTCAAGAATAAAGAATGGCAGGATGTCGATAACTCTGTATGGAGTAAGTTACTGCGTATTGTTAAAGCGACAGATACAGAGTATGAAGTCACTAATGGAGTGAAGAAGAAGACTAATACAACTGCTACTATGGGCGGTACATCTAATCACATACATCTAACAGGATTTGCTGTAGATATTTCTATCAATGATAAGAATAGAAAAGATACTATTATAGCCGCCAGTAAAGCCGGATTCTCAGGCATAGGAGTATATAAGACATTCCTTCATCTAGACGTAGGAACAAGAAGATCATGGGTGGCCGGAGATAAGGGAATTGATATATCTCCTACTGAACAATTCGCAGGTACCGATCTAGCTGATATCAAGAAGATTATGAATAAGCATGATAGTGATGGACATAGAAAGGTTCGTGATGAAGGGGAGGAAGTCGAGATAATTGATTTAAGTACAATAGCTACTGAAGACTTAACTGAAGAGCAGACTGCCCAGTATTTTAAACAACTTAGGAGTGAAAGACAGAAGAATGATTCTGCAAGATCTTTTGAGTCTGAGAGTATAATGAGAGAGGTTGATGCATCATATAATAGTAGAGGTTTAAAGTCAATACGTCAGATGACAAAAGAAGAACTAGAAGAGTTTGATAAATCAGGCAAACGACCTAAAGCATAGCATATAAATACACTATAAAGGATAAAAGAAATGTCATTAACGCCACGCACACGATCACAAGAGTTCTTCTCTGATTTCACAAGGAATCTAGAGCAGATACCTGGCCGTAAGGATCTGAGTAGACGTATTAACGAGAATGCTGTAAAAGAGAGCATACATAATCTCGTTATGACGGATCGTGGAGAGCGTTTATTTCAGCCTAATATAGGATGTGATATACGAGGATCATTGTTTGAGAACATAGATCCCAATACTATATTACTACTGAAAGACAATATTCGATATACGATTAATACATATGAACCAAGATGTAATCTACACAACGTAGAAGTTGAAGCTAACATAGACACAAACGATCTGAGAGTAAGAATAGTATTCTCTGTGATAAATACTAGTAACACTTCAGAACTTACAATTGATCTTAATAGGGTAAGATAGACACATGGCCAACTTGTCACCAATAAAAAATTTAGACTTCGCTGAAACGAAAGAAGCACTCAAGACGTTTCTAAAGAATCAGGATCGTTTCAAGGACTTTGACTACGAAGGCTCTAACACGAATGTGCTACTTGATGTACTATCATATAATACGTTCTATAACAACTACTATTATAACATGATGATATCCGAGATGTTTCTGGATAGTGCTAGTCAACGTAATAGCGTATTGAGCCATGCAAAGGAACTTAACTATCTTCCTACAAGTAGACGTAGTGCAGGTGCTAAAGCAACGATTAATGTAGTCGCCCCCAATCTAGACAGTAACTACTTTAACATTCCTGCTAATACTAAGTTCATTGGACGATGTGGTAACAAGACATATAATCTATTAACGGATAAAGCATATACTGCTGTACGATCTAATGGTGATAATAGTCTATATGTTATTGAGAATGTCGATCTATTTGAAGGCCGTGTGATTAAGGAGACTCTCACGATATCTAATACGACTCTCAGTAATGATGCTATTGATACTCGGTCTCTCAAGATCACTGTTAATAACGAGACGTACACATATAGAAGTGATATCTTTGGTGTTTCTTCAACTGATAAAGTCTTCTATCTACAACCTGAGAATGACGGAAAGTACTCTCTACAGTTTGGACAGAACAAGTTTGGAGTACAACCTACAGCAACTGATATCATTAAAGCAGAGTATAGAATAGCTTCTGGCCCTTCCGCTAATGGAGTAACTTCATTGACGATTGGCGCTTTTGGCGGAGCGAGTTCTATAACTGTGAATGTCACGACTGCTACATCGGGCGGATCGATGGCAGAAGATATTGAGTCAATTCGGACGTTCGCTCCTAAGGCGTTTCAAGTACAAGAGAGAGCAGTAACGAAACGAGACTACGAGACTCTACTACGTTCTCGCTTTCCTAATATTCAAGCAATCTCTGTATATGGTGGTGATGAAGTTGATCCTCCTCAGTTCGGAAAAGTAATTATCTCAGTTGACGTAACTGGTGGTGAAGGTGCGGCTGACTATGAGATTGCTAACTTCAAGAACTATCTAAAGGATAAGACTCCATTAACAATTGAGCCTGTCTTTGTTGTTGCTAAGTTTCTATATGTTAGTGCTAACATTAATGTTGTCTATGATCCTAATGTAACTAACAAGTCGCCAGCTCAGATTCGATCTGAGTTAAATGACTCTATTATAGCATATCAGAATACAAACCTCAATGACTTTAATAAGACACTTCGTCAATCAAGACTAGCGGCATTCCTTGATACTGTTGATGGATCTATTGTATCTTCTGATATTGTGGCTAAGCCTATTATTGAGTATGTTCCTACACTTAATCTAGCAACAAGTCCATCATTCTCATTTGAGTCTGAGTTAGTTAAACCTTATCCGTTTGATGACGTAGAAGGCTTTACTACATTCAAGCCTGCTGTATCATCTAGTAAGTTTACTGTTGATGGATCACTTGTATCAGCAAAGGATGATGGTAAAGGAAACATTATGCTAGTGACTGGTGACACTACTGTCGAAAGCGTGTTTAAATCGTCTGTCGGAACTGTTGATTATACTACAGGCGCCATCAAGTTATCTAATCTAAACATTAGTTCATTCCAGAATAAAGCAATTAAGTTTACTGCTAACACAACGAACAAAGATATTCGTCCTCCAAAAGATCGTATCATCGTGATTCGTGGTGAAGATGTTCTTATAACTGTATCTCCATTGGAATCATAATTCATGGCTTTGAACCTGAGAAGTAGTATCTATGCAGAGATAGCTGATCAATTTCCAGATGTCTATAAGGAAAATGGTGACTTTCTCATATCCTTTGTAGAGGCGTACTATGAGCATCTTGACGAAAAGATGGATCGTGACGTTCCTAAACTTCGTGATATTGATAGTACTCTTAGTTCCTTTATAGTATTCTTTAAGAAGAAGTATCTTGCTGATTTACCATTAGATGCCGCTATCGATGTTCGATATGTACTCAAGCATATTAAGGATATGTACACACGAAAGGGTACTCAGGAATCACTTGAGTTGCTGTTCAAGATATTCTTTGATCAAGACATTGAAGTCTTCTATCCTAGTACTTCTATTTTGCGGCCTTCGGATTCTATTTGGGGAGGAGACGCTTATCTTGAAATGCGTACTGTATTCCAAGTAGATGACTATCCTATTAATAAGGGTGATAGAATAAAAGGAGATCTATCTCAAGCAGGCGCATTCGTTGATGAAGTAATCTTTGTTAACTTCTCGGGCGCACTATCTCCTATCATATATCTATCAAACATAACTGGAACATTCTCTGCTGATGATGGCATAATCGTATTCTCTGCTGATGGTGAGACTAACGTAGGTAAATTAATATCTGGATCAGTGAGTGAAGTTAATATTAACCCACTAAACAGAATAGCGAATCAGAAAGTTGGTGACGCTGTTAGTCTTCGATCAGCACTTACTGGTATTGACGGCACTGCTCGTGTATTAACCACATCACAGCAAGAGACTGGATCTATAGACTTTCGGATTCTTGATGACGGGTTTGGTTACATTGATCCTGCTAGTAGTATATCTGTAAGCAATAAGATAGGGATTAGTAATCAAGTTCTTATTGTCAATAATGCTAACACGTTACAACTAAAGCCAGGCGATATTATTAGTGCTAATGCCTCTCCATTGACTTACACTGGAAGTGGAGATGTTGATGCAGTTCCTTATGTAATGAATGGTCATGCAAAAGTTATACAATATAATCATCCTCTACTATTTGTCGAGAGTTCAAACATAGATGACTATAACACACTATGGAGTACTCAAGCACCAAATGGTGCAACAGCCACTGGACTTCTTACTCAAATAATATCTTCTATTGCGGCGTTTGGTGGTGCAAGCGCATTTACAGATCCTACTGTATATGCTCCATATGAGAACTGGGCATCTGTGCTGAATGCTCCGTTTCCTGTAGCGGGCGAGACTAATTCTGCTATAGATATTGACGACAACGGTGCTGTCGATAGTATTGACGTACAATTTATTGCTAATATCAATCAGCTACAAGAGACAGATGGCGACACAAGCGGCTTAACATATTCAGTATATGGAACACCAGCCCTTTTCAAATATGATGCTTTTGGAGGAGCAACTCCAGAGGCATCAGACGCTGTAAAACTGCAAGCAAAGAGATGGCTTAGGGCTCTTACTCTACTTGATTTCTATACACCCCTTACTGCCGTGACGACTCAACCGACTCCCAATGCTGATAATCTCCAAGGCTCTTTAGCGACAGGAGTTGCTTTTCCCACAGCACTACAGAATCCGTCATTTACTGTTGAGGTTAATCACGACTCTAGTAATACGGTCGACATTGTTGGTTTGGGAACTCCTAATGACACAGCGCAATTTGATATTGGTAATGTGAGAAACAAAGAAACTGTCACATTGATTACGGATCAGATTGGTGATTTTACAAATGTCGTGTTAGATGCTGATGGTATTCCATCGAACGATGACTATGGTATGACAGGCCCTAATGCAGAAAATCTAAACACAAGCATAGCTGATGCGTTCTCACCAATAACAATTACTATAGGCTCATTAGATACGTTAAATGTGTCGAATGCTGGTTCTAACTATCAGAACGATGTTTTCGCTAATATAGAATTTGACTTAATCTCGAAGTTTCAGAAACATGACTTTATTTTAAACTTTGATGTTGTAGACTTTAACCTTAGTGTTGGAGATACTATAATTCAGAATAGAACTATTCCAGATATTGAAGTTGGTCTAACTGGTAACCTTTCTGAAGTTGAGATAGAAAACTTGGCCGCAACATCGACTAATGGTGCTATTGGTTATCAGGATAGTGAGACTTCATTCGACTACGTTTCTGGTGGCACTATAGCATATGAATCAAAGGCAAAATTCTTAAAAAGAGTTGGATCAGATTTCTACTTTAGACCTATGTCTTTCTATCAGTTCGATGAAAGCAGAGATGACGATGATGTACTATTAACTAAAGTTTTGGTTGGAGGCGTACTCAAATCATTTAGTGGTTTAAGAGAAGACCTGACATCTAGTGTTATGGGAAATAATGGTAAGGTTCAGGGAGTGGCATCATATCAAACTGGACAGATAGATACTGTAGCTATAACTAAGACAGGATATAGATATACGGATGGTGAGGCTGTCGAAATCTTTAATGAAGAAGTCGATAGTCCTAGCTATGGTAAAAAGATTGCTGACGCAACAATTAGAACATTGGGTCAGGGAAAGACAGCAGGTAGATGGAAATCTAAAACATCTTTCTTGAGCGAAGAGTCTAAGAAGATTCATGACAATAATTACTATCAAGAATATTCATATGATATATCCTCTATCATTGATCCCAAAAAATACACAGGACTTATCAGCGATGTTGTTGGTGTTGCGGGTACAAAACTATTCTCTACTCCACTGATAAATAGTGATAACGTAATTGATACAACACTGGATGCAGAATTCGTGTACTATAATATAGAGTCTCAAAATTTCATAGCGACTAATGGTGTGAGTGACTTTGAATATGTAACCCAAAACTCAGTTACATATCCAGGCGTTAATGCTTCGGGCGTCAATTATGCTCCAAGCACATTAATCTTTTCAAATAATACAATCGGAGTTTTTACAACTTTTGATTATGTACCTCAAGTTGGAGACTTCGTACAGATGACTGGTGGAGGAACAGATGTCGCCAATAATCCGTCCAACTTTACAGCACCGAATACAACATATCAAGTTAAGACAGTCGGGTCGATACAGGGCACTGCGCCCAATGAGTACAGGAGTGTAACGCTTCATGTTGTTGGGAATTCGGCATTGGACATAACTATTCCTACTATAACTTACAATGCGGCTGCGACAGATCCACTATATTCAACAAACGGGCTTATTGTAACATTCCGTTCTGACAACGTAGTTACACAGAATCTAGTTGCAGATATTGCAACTGAAACAGGAGTTTCGTAATGGCTACATTAAGAATACAATCAGACGGCGATCCGTTTCCTGCGAAGGCTGGGCATAACGGAACAAATGTTCCAAAGAATGATGGTAGTGCTAGAACATTCCAAGACTCATCGAATATTGCAGATCAGAGTAACGACTTCACTATTAAATATAGAGGCGGAAGTAATACTTCCAATCCTCAGATTGTCGATAAGGATTTGCCGATAGGTATAACGACAACGGGTGTTGTTATATACTCACCAATGGCACCGAATTCGGTTTTACCAGTTTCTGGACAGGCGGCACCACCTGGATATCACTGGAATATCATAGAGAATCAAACAGAATTTTATCAAGATCTCTGTGGTGGAAAGCCAGAGACTGGTGGAGAGTATAGATACAGAAGTGGTGGGTTCTATACAAATGGACTTCAAAGTAATTCATCATTCACAGGATCTAGTACATATTATACTAATGGTACTGAGCATCCAGATGGACACTCTAGAATCTTAGGATATGCATTTGATGGATACCCAATATACGGCCCAATGGGATACGCTTCACCGACAGATAATGCATCTGCTGTGATCAGGATGGAGTCTAGTTATACTGTTAGACCAACACCACTAGCATCTAGACTTAACGGATATGATATAATCCCTCAAGGTAAGTTCTGTGAAGATTATGAGTATACATCTTCAGGAAATTTAGATGAATATAATGGAAGATATTGTGTTACCCCAGATTACACAAACGGAACATACGCATACTTCTTGACATTCTCGGACGGAACATTTACTTCTCCTGCATATCCATATATAGTAGGTAGAAGCACAAAAGAACAAAGATCGTCATAACGAATACGGAACCCAATAATGGCAAAGATAATTACAGAAAATTTTAAAGTCGAGACAACTAACGAGTTGTTTAAGTCATTTAAAAATCAAAATAAAACTCTGGGTGATAACTTCATGTCCGAGTTAGCAGTCTATGATACTCAGTCGTCATCAATATCGTTGACTGCGGAGGATAATATTGCAATTCGTGCTTTGGTTGATGATCAACTTGACAGACTAAGACCAGAATCTAGTTATTATATTATGGCATCGAAGGCATTGCCTTCTGGACAGGATGAGTCTGGTAGTATAAAGAATACGCAGAATAATAAAAGGGATTTCCAACGAAAGGTTATATTTGGTTCGAAAGTGGGAGACTCCACAGCAAGATATATGTTCTACGAAAACAACTGGCAAACAGGTACTGTCTATGATGCATATGACGATACTGAACCATTTGAAGGTAGCAACCAAATCGTCACTGTTCTTAATTCCGATTCCGACTATCTAGTATTCAAGTGTATTGAAAATAACAATGGTGGGCCGTCTACAATTAACCCTCAGACAACTCTATCTCAGTTTACTGCTAATTATCAGTCAGTTGAAACTGGAGACAAGTACATCTGGCACTATATGTTCACAGTGCCCTCTTCTGATGCTAACATATACAAGACGACTGATAGTCTACCTCTACCAATAGTATCTGATGGTGTGTATGGAGATGCACAAGTAATTAGTAACGCAAAGGAAACTATATCGCAAGTAATTATCGAAGATACTCCGGTCAACTTATTCAATCAATACTTGTTTGGTACTGCAACTAGCGTGGCTAACTCGTCTGACGTTGAATCTATATCTCAGACTTCAGCAGGATCGGGAGTCACAAATCTAAAGGTAAAGCCAAAGGACTTGACTGGTAGATCACTATATAATGATTCAGACTCATACAAGTATATGTACTTCAGATCTGCTGACGGGTCAACATCTGGAAAGTTATATGATGTGATTGGATCAACCACAAATACGACTGAGAGTACAATAACATTATTGCTAGAAACTACTGATGCAATTTCAGGCTCTGGTCAACTAGTCCCCAAGATTGAAATTAGTTCTCCAGACTATAACGGTGTTAGAGCAAAAGCATATGGAGTTATCGATCAGTTTGGTACACTGAAGCGTGTTGCGTTTGAGACTAGAGGGAGTAGCTATAAGTTCGCATCAGCGAAACTAATAACCCCAAAGAGTTTAAGTTCTACAGGAACTACCAGTCTTCGTGCTGTAGTTTCAACTAAAGGTGGACATGGGTCTAATCCAATAAATGAGTTAGGGATGAGTAGACTCTCTATTGTTACAAACTTTTCTGGAGATTCTGATGATGTCCCAGATAGCAACACATATACGCAAATGGGATTAGTTAAAAATCCGCAGTTTACTAATGGGGCAATCCCCGAAAGTTTTGACAATAGAGTCGTGATCAGCAAGGCCGGTGATTACACCGCAGTCGCAATACCTGATTACTATATTGAGCAATATATAGAGTTCGTTAATGCTACAGATCTGACTATAGGTGAATCGTATGTGATATCTGACTTGGGTAATATGACTACTTCTGATTGGAACGCAATATCGACTACAGAACTTACTGATGCTACTGCAATTGCAGGAACATCGTTTGTGGCATCCTCGGGCGTGTCTTCACTATCTGCGACTAAAACTGGCGTAGCTACAGTGGCAGTAGATACTCTTTCTCGTGATAAAAAGCAAGAGATTGTAACTGCTAAAATACACGAGAGTTCGTTTGAGTCCGGTGTCACTAAAATATATTTGGTGGACTATTACGGAGATTTTAGAAGTAGACTTCAGAAGGGTAACATCCGTATAAAAATTACTGCAACCGCAGAAAACGCCACTGCGATAAGCATAAATAACTTTAGTGATATTGTTTATGGTGCTTATACTCCGTACACAGGAGACTTACTACACTTTATCGATTTTGCGCCGATAACCAGATCGTCAACCACAAGAGAAAAAGTAAAGTTCACATTTGACTTTTAAGGAAAGAGAATATAGCCCATGGGTATTAACACAGATTTAAACGTAGATCCGTATTACGATGACTTTAATGAAGCTAAACAATTCAATCGTGTTTTGTTCAAGCCAGGTAAGGCTGTCCAAGCACGAGAGTTAACTCAGCTTCAAACTATTCTACAGAAACAGGTGGAACGATTCGGATCTAATGTATATAAAGAAGGAACTATCATTAGCGGTATTAACTTGACTGCTCGTGATGACTTGTTTTATGTCAAAATAAATGATCAAGTAGATTTTACCAATCCATCTTTATATAATCAGATTGTCTCTGATGATGGAACAAAAACTACCTATGTATTAGTCGGTCAAACTTCCCAACTTAGAGCAGAGATCATAAAGGGCGATAATGGATTCCAAACTCAAGATCCCGATCTAAAAACTCTTTATATCAAGTATCTAAACACAAGTCAAGATAATGATGGTGATGTTAAGCAATTTATCGCAGGTGAAGTATTAGAAATTAGAAAAGAATCTGACGATAGTCTTCAGGTTAGTATTACTGTTGCCAGTGTCGCTAATCAGACAGGAAATTCTTTTGGAGTATCATGTGAAGAAGGTGTTATCTATCAGAAAGGGCACTTCATTTTTGTGGATAATCAGTTCATCATTGTTGAGAAGTATACGAATACGCCCGGTAATAAATCAGTAGGATTTTCTGTAAATGAGAATCTTATCGACTCCGATGCAGACGCATCTCTTCAAGATAATGCGGCAGGATTCAATAACGTAAATGCACCTGGCGCTGATAGACTTCAGCTTGTACCAACTCTAGTATCTTATGACAGCGCATCTGAGCCCACAGAATTTTTCGCACTCATCAGATATGTCGATGGTAATCCAGTTCGTATTAGGGATAACACTGAGTTCAACGTAATCGGTGAAGAGATCGCAAGAAGAACATTCGAAGAGTCTGGTAACTATGTGGTTAACGGGTTAGAGGTTTCTCTAGAGGAAGAAAATAATACTGCCTACGCTGTAGTCAGCCCCGGTAAAGCTTATGTGTATGGTAAAGAGGTTACAAACGTATCTCCAACTAGACTTGCAATAGATCCAGTTACTTTAACTCAAAGTAGAACTAGTCAGCACACTGGTATTAACTACGGACAATATTTCACATACAATGCTAGTACAACGACAACTGTTGATCACTTTCAGGTAGACGGTACTCGGTACACGTTATATTCAGATACAGGTGGCACGACTGCAATAGGAAAATGTTCAGTCTCTAATCTTTTGCCAGGTAAGATATTTGTCTTTGGTATTAAGAAAGATGCGGGTTCTGAAAACACTCCTGTACTAAGAATAGGTAATACTGTATTGAGCGCACCTGCAGGTTCTTCTGAGCCAGCAAGCAGACTATATGAACCTGAATCTGCATCTATGATATTTGACGCAGGTCGACCCGATATGCAAAGCATATCCAATATCAATGTAGTTAGAAGAATTCGTGAGACTAATGTTAGTGTAAACGCTGGTGGCGAATTGACTATATCTGGTACTGGTGATACTGCCCCACTATCAACTGATGTGATGGGGATGAGCGCAAATAATGTTGTTGTTCCAGTAACTACTGCAACCCCTGATGCTAGTAATGTGAATGTGGATTTCGATAACTCAGCGAATGATCCTGATGTTCTATATTACACTCGTGTAGACTCTAACCTGTCAGCAGATACTCTGACGGAGAAAGTCGGTTATGTGAAGGCAACCCACAGCACTGTTAATGCATTTGGTAACAGTGGTAATGCAATGGCCAGTCTCGGCATACCCAATGTTATTGAACTCATTAGCGTTACAGATTTCTTTGGTAATACTAACTCTACTTCGGGAACAGTGGGTACAGACGTAACATATAAATTTAGATTGAATAAAAATCAAAAAGATGATTTCTATGGACATTCTTTTATCTCTTTGAGATCTGGAGAAACCCTTTCTAATAACGAACTACTAATTAAGTTTCGATATCTCGATAGAACTACTTTAGTAAACAGTGGATTCTTGACTGCTAATAGTTACGATACAGTATCTAGTAAGTCTCTAGTTACCACATACACCACTAAAGATGGAACAGTCTTTAATCCGCTAAACTCATATGACTTCAGACCATATGCAGATGCAACTATCACACCGGCACTAGATGCAGGTGGCTCAAGTGCAGTTCCTACATTTGTGGATTATACATTTAGTCGTGGCGTAGCTGTTATGAGTAATACTGCTATATCTGGAGATCAGACATACTATATGTCTAGAATCGATAGAGTGGTGTTAGACGAGTATTCAAATATTAGTATTATTAAGGGTGGAGAGTCTGAAAATCCATCTGCGCCTAAAGTTGGTAGACTGTACACAGTTGGTCAAATAACATCGCCAGGTAATACCACAAAAGTTTCTGGCGAAAATAGAATATATGTTGATAATGTTTCTTCTAAAAACTATACAATGGAAGAGATTGGATTTATCGATAAGAGATTGGACGAATTAACCGAAATAGTATCTTTGAGTCTTCTTGAACAAGAGACTATTGATATGAGCATAACTAGTGTAGTTAACGGTGTTGTTACAAATAGATTTAAAAATGGAATACTGGCAGACTCATTCAACACGTTACTAAATGCTGATATTATTGATGCAGAGTTCTTATCAAGTATCGATAAGAGTAGAAAAATAATTGCGCCTGCTGTAGAACAGTTTCCAGTTGATCTAAAAATTGATCCTGCTTCAGCAAGCAATACAAGAATAACATTTGATGATGTGGTAACACTGACTGATTCGGGTAGTAATCTTCCTGTTATTGATCAGCCATATGCAACTGCATTTAGAAACTGTGTATCTAATTTCTATGACTTTAGAGGCCAGGTAGCTATAGATCCTCCATTCTCCTCTGGATATGATGTAATCAATAATCCGGCAATAAATCTTGAAATTGATATTGCTGGTCCTATGTTGGATTTGGTTGATAATCTACAAGAGATTATGCCTCTTACTAGAGAAGATGTCATATCTGAAGTAAGAACTGGAACTAATAGACCCAGACGAAGAGTTATTATGGGTGAGTTTGAGCAGACTGTGGCAAATACCAGCCTCACTAGTTCAATATCTAGTGCTACACAGCAGGTTGGTAACTTTATAACAGATATCAATATGAAGCCGTATTTGAGACGACAGCGAGTTAAGGTTGCCGTAACAGGATTAAGACCTAATACTGAGCATCATTTCTTCTTTGACGGAAAGAGTGTTGATCAATATGTAGCACCTGGTAGAGTAGGCACATTTAGATCTGAAGAGACTAATAGATTTTTGGGCAGAGGAAGACAAATTAATGTTAAGCGTGTTTATGACATTGGTGACACGGTTGCTCCTTTCAATCGAAAGAGTGGTGTTGGTCAAAAAGTTAAGTCTAACTCACAAGGCATTCTTTTTGCAGTCTTCTACATACCAGAAAGAACATTCTTTGTTGGCGAAAACAACTTAGAGATTGTTGATGTTGACACATATAGTTCTATCGATTCCGCATCTACCTCATATGGTAAGGCTACATATAGAGGATATAACTTTGCGGTTAATAAGTCTGAGATGAACGTAACGACTAGGACAGTGGACTTTGATACTAATGTTAACATTACTAAAAGAGAAGTTCAGAGACAAGTCGGAGATCCACTTGCTCAAACATTTAGAATTAAATCTACAAGCACATCGGAAGCTAATGTAATTCATGTTAGTGATATCGACCTCTTTTTCAAGAAGAAGAGTGCTACTGTTGGTGCAACCGTACAAATACGAGAAGTTGAAAACGGATACCCAACTAAGAAAGTTCTACCTTTCGCATCAAGACATCTAGACTCCGCAGATATAGCAGTATCGGATGACGGCACAGCAGTAACTAAATTTCAGTTCACTAATCCTATTAAGCTGAATGCTAATACTGAATATGCTATTGTAGTTCTTCCAGATGGCAATTCTCCAGACTACTTAATCTACACCTGTAAGGTTGGAGACACAAGTCTGTCTAGAGGAACAAGTCCTTATAGGGTTGCTGTTACTAACGATTGGGGTGATGGAGTTTTGTTCACATCTACTAACGATAGTGCGTGGAAGTCTTATCAAGACGAAGACGTTAAGTTTGTTATCAATAGATTTGATTATAATGCCTCTGTTGGAACTATTGATCTAGTACCAAATGATATAGAAAACCTTACACTTCGTGAAGGTGCCGGCAACTTTAATGTGAGTGAACTTGCTTATGTTAAAAAAGATAATCTTCAATTTCAAGGAAGCATTAGTGGCGACTCTTTTGAAACTTTAACTATAGCAGACACATCACTTCCGTTTACTAGTGGAGACTTTATCTATATCGAGTCTAATGCTACTAGCACTGTTAACTTTGTAGCAGAGGTTATATCAAGCACTACGAATCTATCTAACACAGTAATAACTCTAGATAGATCGATATTCCAAGAAGTAGCGGCAGTAACAGCAAATGTATGTGTGGTTGGAGAAGTGTCTCATTTCAATAACAAACACCCTAATAGTATACAACTAAAGGGTAGTAGTGCAAGATCAAGTAACTACATTGATGACAGCGCAACAGTGGAAAATGGAAGCTTTGTTCCAGGCCATACATACACGATTACGAATACTGGTAATATGGGAACAACCAACTGGAATACTGTTGGTGCTTCAGGGGAACCTTATGTTGGTCAAGTATTCAAAGCATTAGTGGTCGGAACAGAATCTGGATCTGGATCAGCCAGACCTAATATGCAAGTATTGAGAGGAACTGAAAGTGGCGCAACTGCATTCGTGACTTCTGTTAATAATCAGAAAATATCGTTTATTCAGCCACAAGTATTTTCTCATAACTCTATCAATACAAGTAGTGATCTGGATCTATTCAGAAATAATACTAAAGTTAAGTCTATAGGTAATAATGAGAATGTTTATACATTAGATACTCCTTTGACTATAGCAAGTAAGAGTCGTATTGTTGCTGATAACAACGAATCTACTGATATGAAAATTCGTGTTAACATGAATAATAACGGTAAGAAGACAGATACTCCACTACTAGATCAGGCACTATCTGAACTTGTTGCATATAAATACATCATTGATGAGTCGGCCGCACTTACGTCTAAATTCATATCTAAGCAAGTTATACTAAGAGATGGGTTAGACGCTGTAGGGCTGAGAGTTCTGCTTTCTGCGTACAGACCCGCAGGAACTGTAATTGAAACCTATGCTAGATTTACATATCCAGAAGATGTTAGTAATATGAGCGATTGGATTCAGCTAACGAATGATACGCCTGAAGTATATTCCAACTTGGCAAATACTAGAGACTATAGAGATTTTGAGTACTCTCTTCCAAGTGAAGTTAACGAGTATAGCGCATTCCAGATAAAGTTTGTTATGCGTCATGCAACCACTAGTGAGTTGAGTGCTAGTCCAGATCTGAAAAATATAGATCCAGACATTAACCTATTCCCTCATCTATATGACTACAGAGCGATAGCGTTAACATAATGTCAGCATCATCTTATATAAGGTCTAAAACTGGAGCAGGAGTAGTCAACTCTGATATTTCTGCCTATAATGATGCGGTACTTAAAAGAAAGCAAGATAAATATATAAAAGGTTTAGAGCAGAGAATTATAAAACTTGAGTCTGCACTATCCTTACTCGAAAACACAGTTAAAGAGATGACAAAATGACAATCAACAAAACTGACTTAGCAAACACCTCCACATTTGGTACTTGGAAAACACGAACTAATGAGCTTTTGGCTTTCGCTAGAAAGACGGTCAGTCTTGGTGATAGTGGAGAGGACAACAATGGTAACATAGTCCTGAATGGCAATTTATCATTGGGTGTGAGTAACCCAGCTACGGATACAATAACCGTAAACAATATATCTAAGTGTTCTACTGGCGACTTTAAAATAACTAATGCCGCTACAGTTCAAGGCGTTTTAACTCTTGACTCTGGTTCAGGGTCGGCATCTTCAGTTCAATTCAGTAATGGTGGAACACCTACATGGGATATCTCAACACAGTCTGATCATAGTTATCTAGAGATTGGTGACGGTGCTTCTTACATTAGATTCCAAGCAGACGGTTCTGGTGGTAAAGAGATTGATGGTGAAGCTATTACAATTAACAATGATATTTTACCAGACGAAATAACTGCTGTTAATTTTACATCAACAGGAACAGGTGCATCTAGATCAGTTTTTGCAGAGGCAAATATCGGTGCAGGCTCAATCACTGCTACTACAATAACCTGTCTTGGAACTGGGGCGAATAAAACAACTCTGTCCGAAGTTGATATTAATGGTGGTGCTATTGATGGAACTGCGATAGGTGGTGCGACACCATCGACTGCCGCATTCTCGACTGTATCTGCATCGGGTCTTATTACTGCAAATGGTGGTGTAACTGGTGATGTGACTGGTAATGTGACTGGTAATGCAAGCGGAACAGCAGGCGGATTGACGGACGAGGCGCTAGTTGAAGTTTTAAAAGCAGTATATCCTATAGGTTCATTATTCACATCAACAGCTAATGTAGATCCCGGTACTGCTAGATCGCCCATCTTTGCGACTGGTGGTTTAGGATTTGGTACATGGGAAAGATATGCAGAGGGTAGAACACTAGTCGGCAAGGATGGAGGGTCACTTACTGCATCTGCTGGTCACTATTCAGTCAGAAATGCTTATCTAGAGACATATGGCGCTGAATATACTTGTGTTTTTTATTTTGATGAGTTTGATTCGGAAAACGAAGTCGGACTCGGGCCAGGCGATAGAGTTGATTTGAATGTGGATGATATTACTCTAGATTCAAATAACCCCTTACCGTGGAATAAAGCACTTGGAAGTAATAGTGGAGCAGGATTTGAAGTTCTTGAGTCTGGAATGTCAGCCGTATTCACAGGCGTACCCTATATTAGAGTAGATGTTAGTGCTATGGTTAACTCAAATTCTGCATACACTTCTGTTTGGCCCACAGTAACTAATCTGATAGAAATTCAAGTAGGTGGGTCGAATCTTACTGCTAGTAATGGATTTACAATTAGAAATAATCGTTTCAGAGGTACTGTTAGTAAGGGTGGTATGAGCCATGTTAAACTAGATCCTAAACATATTCCCGATCATGTTCATACTATGGAATCGTGGGAATCTGGTATTCAGTACTATGGGTTTAATGATAATAACAGTATACCTGCACCAAAAGCCGGCTTTGACGCCTTTGGTATTCACATTAATACGCAGTATGGTACTGATATGATTGATGAGCATCGACAACAAGGGCCAGCTTCCAGTGATGATGGTCAAGTCTGTAGTAGCACCGGTGTTGTAAAGGGTTATCCAGGTTCGGCTGGTATAGTCGATGCTGATGTAGATAAGGGACACGAAAATATGCCTCCTTATGAAGTAGTATATATTTACAGAAGAATAACTTAAATAAATCAAGGATAAGTCCGAATGAGTATAACAAAGAAGTTTTCGCAGTTAGATAGAATCCAGACACTGGATGCTACGGATATATTCGCAGTAACTGATGTCGATCAAACTAAGTCGATGAAGATTCAGACTGACGATCTCTCTAATGTGATTCTGTCTGATGCAAATCTTACATCAAAAGCAGAAACTATAAAGAACAAGCTGAATGCATTTCAGTCTGGAGTAGGTAATGGTCTTCAGGCTCAGAAACTTTGGGATGATGGTCAATATAGAGACTCAACTTACTTTAGAAATTATAATAATCTAAATGGTAAGCCGGATATTATTACTGATCTTGGTCAGCTTGAGAATAGCCCAGAATATATAAAATATGATAATGCATCAGAGTCCATACTTGTTTCTGGCGCAGGCGCAACCAGCAGAACAATGACAACAGATTTCCTTAGAGAAGGAAATACTAACGAGTATTATACAAACGATAAGGTGATCACTCAACTTACTCAAAGCTTTGGAGCATTGTTTAATAGTTATAGCGATACATTTGATGGCGGTGGAGTAGGCGATAGTTTGATGGATGTCTCTGGGACATTCTTAAATGTTACTACTAACCAGTCTTCTACTATTCGTGTACCAGATCCAGATAGCACATTAGCACTTAGCTTTCAGCCTGGACAAATTTTAAGACTATATGGTGCAAATCTAACAGACAGTAATATAACTACTGCACCCACAGCAGGCAATCTCGGAGTCACTGTAAGTACCGGATTTACTTCTGGCACAGGCACAAATAGTAAAAACTTCTCATACAAGATATGCTTCTATAATTTAAAGACTGGAGAGATTACGCCAGCCTCGCCAGCACAAAGCGTTAATGTCTATAATGCAGGTAATGTGGTATTCGATGCATCGTCTACATCATTCAATACTGATAAGTTTATAGCACTTTCTATTAGCGGATACGCTGTTGGTAACGATCCTCAAGGCGTATTAATCTATAGGGCGATAGCACCCGGTGGTGTAGCACCTTCAACAGATTATAAATTGATTGCTGTTCTAGGTGATAAAGAGTTACCGAACTGGAAAGATTATCACACATTCGATTACACTAGCTGGTCTGGAAAAAACTCTATTGATAATAGCTATTCTTCAATAACGCATTTCCCACTAACTGCCCCATCTACTGCACAGAGAGGGTGGACTGATGTAACAATATCGACTATTACTCAGAATGTTTCTTCTTTTGATATTGGATTAACAACATCATCTTTTGTAAATACATCTGATGCTGTTCAGTTGGCACATAATGATACTAGTCTAATCACTGCGGCAATTTCTTCTAAGTCTACATCGGGTAGAAGAAGCTTATCTCTTAATGCTAAAACATATAACGCTACTCACATTAGTGTGCCAGATGACTTTGGTTTAGTTGGAACAGCTAACATTACAAAAATTAAAAAACTGCCTTGGAGTGGTTATAATGGGGCAAATGCTGATAACAGTCTAGTCAAATCGACCCAACCAACTAATGCACAGAATATTTCATTTGTTGGAGTGGACTTTGATGGAAACCTATTGAATCAATATTTACTCAACGATGATTCTGATCCATCATTGAACTTTTTAGTTGATTTGGGTTCTAATCCAACTTCTATTATATTAGATAGGACAAGATTTAAAAACCAAGTTGGTGCGGGCATATACGCAACAAGTCCCAATCAGTTCAAGATGACTGCGAGTGAAGTTGTTAACAGTGGAGTCACAGATAGATTTACATTCTCTCCCTTAGTAATTGATAATGGTAGTTCGACAATTATTACAGGAAACAGATTCGAAAACTTTACTGATAATATAGATGCGTCTATCACATCAGAGGGTGCTATTGCAAATAATATTATTAAAGCTTGTGGATCTGGCCTGTTTGTATATGGGTCAACATTCTTAGTATCCTCTCCTAATGTTCTTATGGGTGCGGCTAATGAGTTCTTATCTAGTCCAGACATATTGAATAGTGAATACGACTCAATAAACATATATCTAGAGCAACTAGGAGATACTGCACCATACAGCAGTGATGTATTAGTATATCAAGAAAATGGAGCGGCATTTGATCTTGCATATACAAGCACTGGCTTCTCTAGTAGTATAGTGTATAGACTAAATCTTGTTCAACAGTTGAGTGACGGATCTACTCAGAAATATGGAACATTTGTTGGCCCAGGCGCAACTGGGATTGATGGAAATGCTCACAACACATTTGTTGTTGGTAAAAGATATGTAATTGTAGAGCCCGGTGATGTTACTTGGACTACTCATGGAGCGATTAATAGTAACGCAGGCACTGAGTTTACATATAGTGGTATTGTTACGCCTAGCGGTTCGACCGGATTTTGTACACCTAGTGAGTTTGTGGGATATGGAAATGGTACTAACACACCTATTACATTCACTGACGTTCCTGCATCTGAACCACATATCACTAGAAATAAAGGACAGTTCCAGTTCCAGATATCAGATCCAGACTACACTAAAATTAGGACTGGTATATATTCTCCTGCTAGTCTACAGTCTCTTTATGCCGCAAACACCAAAACAAGTGTGAGCGATGCTACTAAGATACACCCATTCGGATCATCTCATGTTGGTTTGGCTTGGTCAGCTAGTTACAGATATGATGCTAAAGTTGCTTCTATAACTGGTTCTGGATCTTGGGCTACTAGTGGTAGTTACGGTGCCTCGACAACTGATCCTGTGTATACAGTTAACACTACAGTGTCGATTTCTACTCCACTTTCGGTTGGACAATTCGTTAGAATATATGAACACACCAGTTTTGCGCTTCACGCAGATCCAAATTCAGGTCTTGCAGAAATTGTTGCTATTGGTCTTGGTGGAACAACGCTCAGTCTGAAATATTGGGGCTCAGGTGACGGCGCTACTGCCGCAAGTGTCGATGGTGCTACTGGAGCAGGGTGTACCAGAGGAACTGAAAATACAGGAACAATAAATATAGTAGACGACTTTGTGATGGCACAAGGGCTTATTAAATAGGAAAAAGAAATGTCAAGTATTACAAATGTAAACCAAAACACATCAGTAGTAAACGTAGGTAGGACGACTCCTGTATCACCAGGCGCCCAAAACGCTGACAAGTCTATACCAGTAGTAATGGCTTCGGATCAGACTCCTATTCCTGTTGTTGAGCAGAATAAGGTTCAGTCTGAAGTAGCACTATCGCTTCTAGGTATTCCAAGAGCAGAAGTTGCACTAGGTATCTTTGCTGACGTAAATACTTATGACGTTAACCCGTCAGAATGGTCAATGCAGCCTGCGTTCCATATTCCAGGCGATGGTGTACAGCATCTCCCTACAGAAGCCGGTGCGCTCGTAGAGGCATCTCGAAACAAGACAGCGGTATTGACATCTAAGCGTTTCTTCAGATATCAGCCAGGTCGTGTATCTGCCGCCACTTTCGGTGTTAAGAGTTCTGTATCTATTGCAAACTTTGCACAGAATCCTGCCATTCGCAAGTTTGGTATCTATGATAAGTATGATGGCTACTACTGGGAAACTAGAAATAACGCTCAAGGTGATAACTTTGGTGTAGTTCGTAGAACGCAATCTCTTCCAAATGCTCCACTAAGCACATATGGTATAGGAGGCGCTACTGCCGCTACTACGCCACTTAGAGGCGATGGTGCCGCACCCGGTAACGTAACAACTACTCAGCTAGACGACTATAGAATAGTTGGTTTAGGTGCAAGCGAAAAGTCATCTGAAGATGCTGGTCTAGCTGTTGCGGATAGAAAGATTTTAACTGATAATAGATTTGCTATTATTGATGCAGTACTTGCGAGTGCAATAGGAACTTATGGTACACCTGCTTCTGGTCAAACCATTGTAGGATCAACTGCAACTACAACTGGTAGCGGATATTATGCTGACTTTGTGGCAGCCTATAACGCTGTGAACGGTATCTCCGGCTTTACTGTGGATCAAATAAAAGCTAAGTGTAAACGAGATCTAGACTACTGGATAGATAACTATCTTCTCGATTTAAAGCACGGTGGTGATGCACACACAAAGATCAATACAACTAACTTTGCGCTGTCTGGTGGTACTGATTTTGATTATGACACTGGTAATAACAATGTAAGAGTTGGTGTATTCCCTGCTCAACCAACAGTATTTGAAACGCCAGTACACCAAGCGTTTAAGACTTACATAGATGCTAATAGTATTTCATTAAGCACTCAGGCCGAAACTGACCTTAAAAGTTTAATCGATATCACAATAGCTTCTTACAATGGAACTGTATTTACGCCAGCAACTATTACATCGGGCGTAAACTATGGAACTAAGGATAAGTTAGAAACTTTCTTTGACGTTAAGAAACAGTTCTGGTCATACTATGTAACTACTAAAAGTATTGTTGTGGATGTTATTGCCGATGCAGGTGCCAGTAATATTAACTACACTGTCCCGACTGGTGTCGGTCTAAGCGCCGCATTTACTGAGACAGAACTTAAATATAAATGTCAGCGTGATGTTGGGTATGTCATTGATGGATATAAGAATGATATTCTAGCAGATGCTAACGCAGAAACTGTATATAATGCAAGTATGTTCACTAGGGGTACAGGTCTTTCAGTATACTCTCAGCAAGACTCTAACGTGCCTAGTAGTATCACAGAACCAGCAAGACACACCCTTCTTAGGACTATCATGCGAAACGAGTTAAAGGCGTTTGGTTATGCTGTTTCTAGCGATGAATATAAGGCTTTTGATATATTAGCAGGCTTAATTATCGGCAACTTCGAGTCTGAGAACACTAGTGCGATGAATGTAGGTAAAAGAGGATTTGCGGGTAATCTAATTACTCTTCGTGATGGACTGATTCATGTCCATGCTGGCGTATATGATCCATCATTACTTAAAGACTCTAAGAAAGTTGTTGCAGTAATGGAAGCAGGCGCAACAGCCGCAGCCGATACTATTAGACTTACCGAGGGTCTTGTTACATTTGGGCAACATATTAAAATTAGTTGGACTGGGGATACTCCAGTTGCAATAACAGATTGTCCTAATGGTGGAATATATAAAGTTAAAAGTGTTAAAGGGCCAAAGGGCAATGAGTTCATTGCAGTCAGTGTAGTAGATGGTACAACACAGCTAACAGAGGCTAATTATACATCGATTACTGGCGATAACGGAAAATTATATGTAGACACAGTTGTTCCTTTCATATTCCCTAAAGATTATGATGTCACTAACTCTGCAACGCTAACCCTAACTTCCGAAATTGATACTACTCCTGCAACGCTCACCAATTCAGCGGCTAGTAACAGTGTTTCGGGTGATCATCGAGTATTTAACACTAAAGCATTATCAGGTATTGGATCAATACCACAGGGAGCAATGTTCCCATATATGTATTCCACTGTTGACGATCTTAATAGTTCAGGATTAGGAAACAACTACATGGGATTCGTGAATACAGCACTCGATCCTAACGGTCCAACTGGAACTGGTGATAATGTTGATGTAATTAGATCTCAGATTGATAATGTAAACTTTTTCCCAGAATACATTAACTGGATTAAAAATAACGTCAAACCAGAATACTATGGAGTGTATGAATATCGTGTACCTCGATCAAGATTCAGTCATGATGCCCTAGACGGAATACTTGCGACAGATGAAAATAACTCTAGAAACAGAGTTTACAGTGATTTAGCAACTGGTGTTGCAGGAACAGTTAGACCTGGTGAAAACTATACAGTAACTGCTGATGTAGATGAGAAGCAGTCAAGTGTATATAACTTCGACTTCACTAAAGTAACGATGCTTAAAGTAGAGTTCTCTTGGTATGGTGCTGTTGGTGCGTTGTTCTTAGCATATGTTCCAGTCGGTAACGGTGAAGCACGATGGGTACGAGTACATCATCTAAGAGCATCGAATCAGTTGAAGATTGCATCTCTTGGTAACGCAACATTGCCTATTACTTATACTACTTACGGTGGTGGTTCGCAATATTGTTTAGGTGATCTAGAAGACATTAATGATGCTAACTATGGATATGGAAACGAATCTCATCACATTGTTAAGTATGGTGCTTCATACTACATCGATGGTGGTGACCGTGGTACTGTTCGTTTATACAGTCATAACAACGACAATGCTGTAACTATCAGTGGTAAACAATTCGCACAAGGTGGGACATATACAGAGGCTGATACTGAAATTAGAGGCATAGCTATGCCTAGTATTGTCGTAGCTGGCGGTATAGATCCTAGATTCTTTATGGGAGCATCAGTCAAAACAAGTACCAAACTAGATCAGAACATTGAGGTTGTTTGGGCCGATGCTACTAAAGTTTATCTATCTAGACCGTTAGATAGTAGTAGCTCCATTACTCTTTCCCCAGATAGGGCAGATAATATTTTTGGTATCGAGACTAAGAAAGAGATACTTAGTACGAGAGAAAGTAATGCTGTGAGAAACAGAGTACAAGTATATCCTACTAAGCTGTCATCTTCGAATATTCCGGCGGGCGCAAGTTCAGGTAATAATCTAAGACTTAGATTTAAGAAGACTCCATTGTTCCAGACTCACACTACAACTACTAATAATCTTGTTCTTAGTGCAAATTATCCTATTACTAGTGCGAACCTTCCCCTGCCTGTTCATGCTAATGCATCATACATGGGTAACGGTGAGAGCGTCTATGGATGGTGGAGAGCAAGAATTGTTGCTGACGATCTAACTGTCTTTGGTAGAGTATATAAAGAGGCTGATCAGTATTACTTCGAACTTATGGAATCTTATGAGGGAACAGTAACATTATTATCGGGTGCTAGTGCGTCAGCCGCAGACGAAGGGTTCTTACCAGATCTCAAATTTGGTTCTGATGGTCAGCCTACAACTGCAACAAACACTAAAACTACTAGTGAAAAAGAAGGCCTAAGTTCTGTAGAACTCGTGTCAAACAGTGTTGTACCTATACCTGGAACTGGCATAAATGTAGCGACTATATACTTACGATCTGGAACAGAACAGTTTGACTTGAATACATATTTTGATTACAATAAAGAGTATCTCTCTTTCCCATTGACCAATATTGCTGATAGTCTCTATTTTGCAGTTGACTCGGAAGAGTTGTCAACGGGTGATGAGGAATTCGTAAGTTTGGGTGTAACATGGGAAGAGCAGTAGTTTATGGGAAAGCAGATAAAGGTTGGACTGGACAAGATACCGGCTCCAGTCACGAAGCAGTTTACACAACTTGTAGACATCGAGGGCACAAAGCTTTTTGATGCCGCAGGTAATCCTCTCGTAACAGAAGAGGAGGCTGCTTCAGGCGCATTTACGTCAGCACAAAACGCATTATCTGTTCATGTGAATAATGGGGAATTTGATGGCGGGTATCTTAAAGTTGAAGAGAAATTTTCAGAAACTTCTGACGTAAGTTCTTCATTACTAGGTGTCCCTAGAGCAGAGGAGCAATTAAGTTTATTTGCTGATGTTGCGACATATGGCCTAGATGAAGAGCAGTGGAGTACATACAACTTTTCTGATAATAGAAATCCTTATCAGTGGTATCAAAAAATGAATCCTATCTATGGTAGGAGAAGTCAACCTAAGTTTTACGAAGGGTCTACAGAGCAAGCATTATATTTAAGTCAATACCCATCACAATATAGCTACCCCAGAGGACCTGTAGAAAGGCGAGAGCAGAGCCCAACAGAAGAGTTTAGACTGTATATGAACTTCATCGCTCTAGGTAAATTTTTCTACAATACATTCGCAACTATTGACTTAACATTCGCAGAAAAGTTTTTTATAAGTGACGACATTGCATATATCGTAGATAGTGATGACAATAAACTTAGCATCACATGGGACCCTAGTGGTGGTGGCGCATTTGTTGGTAGTGGTAGCTTTCATGACGTTAAGTATGCAAACGAAGACGAGCAACTATGCTACGATCAAATAGAATCTTGGACATATTTCCTTGATTTAATCAAGGACAACTTGGACACTTGGCCGCCTCTAAACACCGCTATCACAGACTATAAACAAACTGGTGACTACGACATTCTATCTAATTTTGCTAAAACTCAATGTAGACCGGGTGGATCTCCGCTTGGAGATAGATTCGCAATACTTGAAAGTAAAAGATCTTTTAGGTATCAACCTGGTAGGGCTAGTGGATTCACTTTCGGGACTAGAATGAAAGCTGATCCAACATCTCTAGCAAGTGTTCTGGAGTGGGGATGCTCTAATGAAACTGATGAGTATATGTTTCAATTAAAGGGAAGCCAGTTCAATATCATACGAAGAAGTACGATACGGATGCCCGATGATCTCCTCGTTCGTCAGGGATTAAGGACTACCGATCAATCTACAGATGTAGTTTATGTTAAGGGTGTAAATAATTCTCAGGGTTTACATGAGACAGTCATACCTAGAAGTAGATTTAACGGAGATTCTCTATTAGGATCAGGAGATTCTGGTTATATATTATCTTTTGAAGATGTGACAATGTACAAGATTGAGTTCTCTTGGTACGGAGCAATCGGAGCAAAATTCTATGCGTATGTTCCTGTTGGTAACGGAGAAGCTAGATGGGTACTAATGCACACATTCATAATCGAGAATGGACTAGGTAAACCCGTACTCAATAATCCAGACTTCAAGTTTAAGTACCTTACTTCTTGTAGTAATTCGTCTACAATGAAAGCCCCGCAGTTCGTATATAAGTACGGTAGTAGCTATTATGTTGACGGTGGAGACGAGGGAACAGTGAGACTTGCAACAACAACTGTTGACTCGAAACCATTCTTAACTAATACAGCAATTCTAGGGATACTTCCCAAAAACGATATATTAAATAGAGACGGCGTAAAAGTACCCAACAGTAAAAAATGCTATCCTATCAAGGTCTCAGTCAGCGCATCAGAGCCATGTAGAATTGACATAGAAGAGATAAAGGGATCGCCTGACGGAATACATTTTAATCTTTCTCCTAGCATAGTGAGTTCTGGTGATCATCCAGACACTAGATACCTAGACTTTAAATTTGAAAGTCCTACCACTGTCAGTATTGCATCAATAGCCAATCCAGAATTGACTGGTCTGACGATTACAGCCGGATCACCAAATGTTGATGGAGACTTTACATCTTATGCCACTAGCATATATAGAGGTGACACTTTAGTCGTTAATGGGGCAGAATATTTAGTCGCATCTAGAAGTAATAGTCGGATTATATTACAAACTAACGTCACAGGGTATTCGGCTGTTGGTAATGGTACGGCAACAGTATTGAAAAAACTAAACGCACAAGATGATAAAGCAAAGATTATCGCTGATGGTGTTTATGGCGCATATGTAGACTATGGATCATTTGCCGATAATAGAAGTAGCCGTATATTAATGGTAGATCGTGATGCTAAGTATGAACTGACTGCTCAAAGTATAAGCAGGGGAGTAAAGGGTGACGGAATCAGCTATGTTGACCCCAAGACTAAAGATTCTTTTTCGGGTAAGCTAAGTGGCTTCTATACTATAGTCGCATCAAAAACTCCGATATATTCAAATAAGTTTAAAATTCATTGGCTGAATCCAATATCTAGAGATGGTACATATTCATCTAGACATTTTGCAGATTTTGGTATAACCGTAACTCCGTATCTTCCAATTGATGCCGGCACTAATGATGGTCAGGAGAAGGTTGAATTTAAAACATCTTCTAGTCCCGACACATTCAAAAGTTTTGATATAAACGAGTATCCTCTACTAAAATTTAGCCATGCTTCTGCACACTATGATGCAATTAAAAGAGCAACTGATTTAGAGTGGGACTCTTCATACGGGCACAAATTCGATACAGATCCTCGTCTTAATGAAAGCCCTGTAACATGGCAAGGATATCCTAATACAGCCAATAGATCTCAAGCAGGAAGAATACAGGCGGTTGAGGGAGAGGTTGGGGTATTTGATTATCAACTTGCAGACACCAATCCTGTAGTACTTTCAGATGGATCAGATACCGGCTATCCTGCCGGTGAATTCTATAAGGTGACATTCGGAAACAATGTTTCTGGGCCTGACGATTCATCAGTCACGCTTGACGACTCTGCCGAAATAGGAACTGAGTTTGTTGGGACTGGAAAATTCTTTGAAAGTAAGGTATTTAGACCTGGCACAGGTAATAACTATTTCTATGCAAGTCTTGGAAATGGAAACACTGAGCAAAATCTAATTGCTGATTTAAGTACCGGCACTATTCAGCTTAAAACTCTTACACTAAGAGATGATTGGAAGTTAGAGTCTAGGACTGAATCAGGAGCCGCTAGATTTACTGACAAGAAGTTTGAGATATTAAAGATAGTGCCGTTTGGAGCGCAACCCTTTTATCCAGTGTTTGCACTAAAAAATAACGCAGTTATAAATAGTATAGTTATAGAAGAGATCACTGCCGATGGTGTAGTTAAGACGCATAATCCACAACTTATAACTGAGTCATCGCAATCTAATCCGAATATATCTATTGAAAATTATGGATCTCTAGGAAATGAAGATACTCCATGTGCGTTTAATACTGTTGAGAGATTAGAATCTTGTGAATATGATACATCAACATTACAGCCTCTTAGACCGGGCACTAATATATCATCGTTTTTTGTTGGTGCTGATGATCCTACGGAGATACCTCTAGGCAACATATTCGAAACAGATCGTAGAGGTGTATCGAGAGGTCTTTTAAATGATAAGGCCATATATCTTAAAGCAACGTCACTATCTAATAATAGTGGAGTAATTCAGATGACATTGACAGCCAAGGAACAATAATGCCAATATACAGAGGCTTGAACATAGCTAAAGGAATGATTGACGTTGACGATCCAGTCGAAGCGTTAAAAAACTTAGGCCTGAATATAGAGGACTTAAATCTTATAAGTGGTCTGACTAGCGTAAACGTAGACATTAAAGATTTTCATACTATGGCAAATCTTAGCGAAGATCAGGAAAAGGTTTTTTCTGGTATGCTTGCTACTGCACAGAAGACTGGACAACTGGTTGACACTTTACCAGACATCACAGTACCGATGAACTTTAATATTTTAATCAACTCTCAGTTAGCTGGCTCTGCGATAAAGTATAACTATCTAGACTTCAGTACTATTGAAAATAATAAATGGAAAGAGAAAAAGGCTGACATCTCTACGTCTAGAATATCGTCTTGGTCCCCAATAGGCCCAGAAGCTACTCCAGATAGTACTATATTCTATGGTGGTGAAGTAAACTCTAAGAAGGGTACTGTAAGCTACTCCTCCATTGCAACAACTAAAACGCCGTTAAAAAAATCATTTCGGGCAGAAGTTCCTACACATATCTTAAAAATGAAGTTCAACGGTGTGGAGCAAAATGTTTTAGCGATGAAGGGTATACCTCTAGTATTTGAATCTGCATTTAGAGACTGTGATCTTACAGCTAGTGTAGTTGGCATACAAGATAGTAGTGGATCTACAATTCCCATAACATGGAGAGTGACCAACTTAGATAACTCTGCAACTGTGTTTAATAGTGGTGATGGAACGGCAGCAAATCCAGGTAGTGTTGGAACAGGGACGTTATCTAATCCTGCAATATATGCATTTAGAGACTCTCAATCAAGACCTAGACGAATAGAGTTTTTCTACAATCCAAGCAAGATAGAGCAGTTCAAGATAATTGATGCTAATATCTCACAGTGGACTAATGTTAGTCTACCCAACTTGAAGATATTAAGTTTTGAAAAGAATGACTTAGCAGTTATGCCTGAGTTTAGAGATGACATTGAAGCAATTGGTGCCGCAAAACATGGACTTACGTCTACCGCAGGTTTAGCGCCGACACTTGAAGAGATAAATCTTACTGGAAACAACCTAGCCAGAGCAGAGTTATCTCTACAGGGTAGTACAAATTTAACTAATAACGATAATGCGTTATATTCAACTGCAAATGCACAGTTGAATAGACTTCCACTAACAATGAAAAAGATAACTGTTAATGGATGCTTTAAAGATTCTACTGAGGTAGACTTAACGCAATACGTCAACTTAGAAAATTTCAGCATGGGTGTAACCTACGGTAGTGATCTAAGAAGAAGAATGACTGGTGGAAAAGTTATGCCCGCAGTTGTCGATACGACTGTAGCTAATTCTGGATTCCATGACTGGGGAAGATTCCATTATGCTACCGCTAACAACCTAATAGAACTTGATCACGATGATGACGTTTGGATGGATGCGCTATATGCACCAGGTAGTCCTAATACAGACGATTATATCTGTGTTAAATACTTCAACGGAGCAAGAGAAGCTTCGGATGGAACAATAGAAATACCAACTGGCTATCCAGACGGAGCAATTGGCTCTGGACTAGTGCCAGGTAGTTTATATTATCTAAAGCTACATGGTAATAGTCCTGGCGGTATTCAACTAGCAAAAATATATACACACCCAAGCCAAACGGAAATAACATCTCTTCAATCTAGTGACCCTGGCGCACATTGCTTTAAGAAAGCAGACCCTGCTACAGGCGAGGTTTTATATGACGATACTAGAGGGATAAAGAAATACTCGATAGAGAATCAACCATTTTATCAGCAACTTCCTATAGGGATTATGACTAGTTCTAAGGTGGAAGAATTAGAGTTTGCGAGTTCTGAGTTGGAGACAAATTCAGAATTACCTATTTACACAGCAAGTGGAACCAGTAATACACAGAGAGATGCGCTATCATCTGATAGAGCAATAACACTTAGAAGCACAGAGATAACTAAGTTTGTATCAACTAATAATAGAACAAGTAGAGGTTCGCATAACATCATTAATATGTCTGGTAAAACGAAGCTTCATACATATGATAATAATAGAAATTATATGCGTAGCGGCATAAGAAAAGCAGAAAGAACAGTTAATGCCAAGTTTGATAACTGCCCTGCACTAGTAACATTTAATATGCTTGCTTCTAATTGTCTTGGTGATTGGCAACAAAATGGTATGTTTAATGACAAGCCAGAGTTGTCAACTATCGATGTTAGATATACTCATATGGATGCTAGGCTTAGTGACTCAGTATTCGGCCCGAATACTACTAAGATACGAAGGCTTTACATCGCAGGGGCCACATATGGTATGAGTAGTAATGACTTTTTAGGCATAAATGGCGATAATGGATTTACTGGGAAATCTCTCAAGTCACTAGTTGATCTAGAAAGATTATATATCTATAATATGGATAGAGCGTGTATTAGATTCGTAGATAGTGTAGACGATACAAAGTTCTTAGATCTATCTAGTAATCTGAACCTGAGGGTACTGTACGGTGCTAGTGGAGGAGTGACTGGTAAGCTACCAGATATTACAAATAATACTAAACTATATTACATGAATTTCAAGAACAATAGGTCTAATCTTCATGTAAGATGGGCTCAGCCGGGTGTTAAGCATACTATTGTAAGTTTTTATAATCAGGCAAATCTAAATCACGGTTCCAATAATAGCCTACAGATGTGGGCGGATATTGGTTGGACGAATGTGAATCCAGTTACTGGTGAGAGTCAGGGGACAAGTGGCGGAACACAACCTGCGGTAGGGGATACCTTTATATATCAAGCAGTACCTATCGCAACTACTTCACTCGTACAGGGTAAGAGATATAGAATATACGATATCGGCACCACTAGTGTAGACGATTGGAATACTATCACTGGACAAAACAAGGCAAACATTTCAGAGTATGTAGATCATTCTGCGGCTGGCAGTTATGCAAACTACAGCTTTTATGCTCCTGCCGCACCCAATCTTTCCGGTATAACAGGAACTGGAACAGTTAGACCAGATGGATATGATAAAGTATTGACAGCAGGATTGGATGAGATCTTACCTGCATGGAATAATCCAAGATTGCAATGGTTATATCTTGAAAATAATACCATACCGGGCCAGTTCCCTACATGGAACTTACCTTATCTTTTTCGTGTTTGGGCTAACAACAATAAATTTACTGGAAATTTTCCAGACTTCTCGCAGTGTGGAAATTTACGGAATATTAGATTACAAGACAATCAGATTTCAGGATATGTATCAGGCAGTCTAGCACTAAATAAATACTTAACTAGACTTAATCTGAAAAACAATAAACTTCCAGGTGGCGTTGGGACATCACTGATCAATGACTTATATGAGAACTATCTTCTGAGAAAAAGGGGTGGGGTCATTATAAACTTACTCGGTCAAAACGCAGACTCTGGCGATCATTTGACTGAAAGTAGATTGATTAATGATGGAACAACAGGAGATTTATCTACTGGAAACAAACTGGCCGCACTGAGAAATGCTGGTTGGACAATACAGCTAGAAAGCTAGGGAAACGAAATGGCTCAAGGATTTGTTGCAAACTTAAACTTACAGGAGAGTATTACCACTCCGTCTGATAGGGCTATCCTCGATAATCTTGGGGGTATTGATATAACATCTGATATTTTGCTATTTGATGGTAACAGTAAGTTTGCTAGTGTACTCAGAAACAACCAACAGGAAGTGAAACCAACCGAAGTTTTTTTTGGAGACTTTGATACAAGTAAGTCATATAAAATCGTAGAATTGGGATCTGATCACGACTGGGTAGCTTTGGGTGCTACTTCAGCAACGGTGGGACAAGTGTTTACTCCTTCAAGTGACGGATCTTCAGATACAGGTAGTGGTGGTTTCGCAAAAGAAGTTTTCGTTAGATCAGACTTTGAGGGATTTTACGACAACAACAGCAATAACGGATACAGTATACGAGTTGTCGGAGCAAATAAGATAGCATTTTCTACAGATACAGTGTTTGCTATAAGTGCTGTGGGGGAATCGAGTACACTAGACTATCCATACAAATCTTATAATAGTAATGGCGAAGATGTCTTCCAAATAATTAGCGCAAGTGATGTAGCTGATCCTCCTACGATATTGAACATCGATACTATATTGTCTGGTATTGCTGGCGCAGATATAAACAATGTTACGTTTACTAGATCAGATACCATTACAAGCGATAACATCTCTAACATGAAAGTCCAAAAAATATCTACTAATGACGAAGCTGAAGGTGGCGGCAGTATTAATCTAGGTGAAGAAGGTGGCGGTAATGACGATGACGAAACTGAGGGCTTGACTCCTCTAGAAAAGATAGCATTTATAGGCAATATCGTAGCAAAAGTTAAGTATAAAAAATCTAGAGTTCCTCTCAACTTTTTAGATAACAATTTCGATGTCCGATTTAGACTCAATGGTCTAATGCAAATAGATAACGACTCTGTGTTAGAGATAGGATTTCCAAGAGAAGTAAACACGGCACTAGTTCAAGGAACAGAATATAAGATAATAGATAAAGGGGATACTCCAGATAGCTATTTTAATGGAGTCTCTGGCCTTTCACAAGTTTGGAGTAATGACGATACTTTCACAGCAGTAAACGTGGGATCTGGTAGCAGTAATGGGACAGCTAGTATCAAGGCAACAAAGCCGCCTGGTCTTTTCATTTTAAATGCAGGAAATAAGATTCGTGCATTCTCAGGATCAGACAACCCTTGGACAGAAGTAGCAAGTGGATCTACTCCGGCATTTATTACTGGTGGCGCACTTAGAAGTGAGCCCTCTACAAATATTGCTCAAGTGAAAGATCTTGTGCTTAAAGACTTTGCGTCTCCGGCTTCGACAGATGTTAATTTTATAAAAACGAATACAGCTAAGACAGCCACAGTATCTCAAGTAAATACAGCAAATATTACTATAGCCTCATATACTCACAAACTCCCCATTAGTGTAAATGGTGAGCAGTTCTATATACTTACACAGAAACAATAATTGCTATGTGTAAGTATCCGAGTTAATAAGAATCTTGTATGTACTCGACCCAGCGCCAGTATCGTTGGGCCCTAGTATATCGACATTTTTGTCTGGAACTCCATTTCCCGCCCAAGTGACAGTTTCTAGATCAACAACTTTACTGTCTGCTAAAAACACTTCCACATCTTCAAATTCTAATCCAGAAACCATTAGATTATCAAAAGTAGCTGTCGTTGCTAGCCCATTAAGTGTACTTGCAAATGGAGGAGCGGTGTTCAAAGGAATAATACAATACTCTCTATTCTTCTGAAGTTCAGCACTAACCGAATTATAGCTAGTATCAGGAACAAGAACTATTGTCGTGCCTGGTGCAATATCAGCATTTAGTACTGTAGATATATCAATGTAGGGATCAGAGGCACCGTCAGCACTGTGACTAGCAATTGTAGTAGAGACCCCACCAACACTATGTTGATCGATCACTGGAGCGGCGGGATCAGAGCCGGCAAAGTAGACGTAATAACCTGTTTGATCTTCGGCTCCATCCAACTCTTTAACATATATTCTAGTACTACCAGAGTCATTTGATCCTGCGGGTGCACCGCCTGGTGGAGTGACAACCTCTAATCCATACACTCCACCACACTCATGCTTGGCGCTAGAGTCTTGTAATCCTTTACTGGAGTAAACCACCATCAGTCCATTTTGACCGCCTATCGGGCTTGTCCCGAAATTCTCACTATTGAGCGTAGTTGCTGTTCCATCTCCAGCCACAGCACTAGGATGTGGCTCCCATGTGCTTAGAGCAGTAGTAGCGGCAGGGACAAATGTTGTTAGTCTAAAGGGGTAAGTGTGTGCTGTATGATTGCTCGATGCTGTAAGCAAATCATATTCAACCTTATAACCAATATCACCAGATTCTACATAAGTGGCAAACGGTCTATTCATAGAAGATGCATTGGAGGTCACATTTGCTAGTACTTGCTTTTTCTCTCGATTACCACCAATCAGCAAAGGAGAAGACTGATATATTCCCTTTAGGCCCTTATTCTTTACGAACAGTACATCGTGTAGAACGTGTTCATTTATACCCAATGTCGTATAGCTTTCATGTACATATATCTGCTTACTCTGAACTTTTTCGATAACTTGATATGCGTAGTATACGCCATTAGTGTTTCCTCTAGTTACGCTAGTGGAATTAAGGCACACTACAATCCAATCACCAACATCTATATCCGAGAATGTAGTAGACTCTATATCCTCGCCTATAATCGAGCCAGAACTATCCTGAATCTGCACTTGTTTTCTGACTATAGAGTTGGACGAGTATTCAGTAAAAACGTCTGTCGCAACTTGAGGTGGGCTAAATTCTAATGATATAGTATTATTTACGTTTAAATTAGTAGACGTTTTTTGTTGTGTGAAATTTACTCTGTTATCAAAGAAGTACTTGAAAGTATATTGGCCGTCAACATCAGTTGAGCCGTCATCAGGATAAAAATAGTTGAAATTGAGGGTGCCACCTTCGGATGGATCGTACTCATTAAAGTATTTACTGTCAATAGAGTCATTAGCTGGTCTAGGTCTCCAGAAGGCAGTATATCTAACATGACGCCTATTTCCTCTAGCAACTGGAGTTAGTGCAATAGTTCCACTATCTAGTTGTTCTTGATTAACATCAGTGACAAACGTCTGGATAGATCCTGTAGAATCTTCATTACCAACATTACCATCTAGTGTTGCATAATACTCATATTCACTACTCGTAGTATTATACTTTCTATATACTTTAACAACTTGTTGACTAACCTGGTTTAATTCTATAGTCATTCCCTCGCAAACACGAGCATAGTCATGTCTGCTATATAGTTTTATCTCTGTAACGTCACTAGAGTCAGCCCATGTTATAGGATAAGCTGTTTCATACTCGTCTTCGATAACGGCTTTTAGTGTAGTCCAATTGTTATCATTATTTACATCTTCTTCTATTAAGAAGTATGCAGTGGTTCGAAATCCAACATTAAATCGTCCAGATTGGTATCCTTCCCACTGAACACCACCTTCTGAGTCAGGAAAATCTGAGTTTACTTTATAACTGAATCTAAAGTCTCCGTTTGTCCAAAAATCTTCGGGGCCTACAATATCTGTTAATGTTGCGTCAACCTTTGTTGTGTGTAGTTTTTCTGGTGATAGTGCGTTAGCGTCTGTTGTTCCAGAGTTGCCAGTAGGAAGAGTAACATTTCTAACAGTAGCAGTAGCGAAGTGTGTATCTCCGTCTATAGCGGCTGTAAATACGTCTCCGACAGCATATGCCGCACCCTTATCAACAACTGCAATTTCATCCCATTTATTATCGTTGACTGATCCTTTATTAACGATTCGATACATTTGTCCTGTTAGCATAAAATCGCCAGTATGCTCAGAGTTTATTCCTTTAGCGTTTGTATTCAATCTATCTGAGGGAATAAAGTTTGCTGTCGGCCCAGATCCACCTGCTGTCCATAAGGGATCACCCAGAACAGCCCTGTAATTGTTTATGTAGTCTTGGTATGTTACTTTAGGAGAAACGTCAACTAGTGTATTTGATACGTCAGTTGCTTGAAGATTCGTGCCTGCTAATGAATTTAATAGGAATGGTCGACCCGTCTCTGGATCAACACTTTGACCCATACCCGTATTAACAAGATCGATCAATCCACTGATATCCTGAAGGCTAAATTGTAACTTATTTCCATTCTCGTCCAACTCGCTCGAAATATCATCGAGTATATTATTTAACGCTTCGACAGGATTCGTAAGATCTGACAAGTTCTTGTCTGCTCTAGCACCAAATTTTAAATACTTTGTTCTTGACATAATTCTTCCAATTAGTTCACATAGGGTTATTCTGTTATTTATAAATAACTGTAGTATCTATTGGAGAAAAAAGATGGCAATTAAAGCAAACATAACTATTGATCAGGGCGCAGACTTTACGGCAAACATTGATGTAAAGTCATCTGATGGTCAAGCATATAACCTTACAGGTCACACCGTCAGGGCGCAGATGCGTAAAAACTTTACTACTAGTTCAGTTACCGCACAGTTCATCGCAACTCACAATGACGCAGGTGGTGTAATCACGTTAAAATTACCCAATTCAAATGTTGTTGACGGCGATACAGTAACTCAAGTTGGAACAAATTCTATAGAGGCAGGTAGATATCTTTATGACGTAGAGATTGTGTCAACAGCGACTACTGTAGTAACTCGTGTTGTTCAGGGAACTGTTACTGTGTCAGGTGGGATAACTAAGTAATATGAGCGATGCTGACGAGCAAATCACAGCAACCATTGTCGCTGATGGCAACTTAGGCGTAACTATTTCTTCGCCTTCTGATAACCTAAAAGCTAATATAGACTCTGAGGGTAATCTAGTTGCGAATAGACTTTCTATAGGGCCTGATACACAGATAGATAGTTTAAGCAATGTAAATTTTTCACAGCCTGTTGTGGATAATGCATATCTGCAATATGATAAAAATCTTAACTCTTGGCACAACTCTACTGAATCAATAGAGCAAACAATTGATAATCGAAAAACTGAAGTGTATGAGTTTACAAGGCATTTTGGATATAGTACATCTACTAGCGGAAGTAGTTCTCAGTTCGGTGCAGGGTATCCAATACCAACTGGTAATGTTTTTACTGGCCCGACTTTTGCATTTTTTATACCTAAACCAAAAGGCGGATACGCAAAAAGGCAGAAATTAAAAATAACTGTTGATTACAGCTATTCTGCATACGAAACTACAAACGTCCACGGTAGTCCATACATAGAGTTTGAAGAGTTGGTGCAATATAATCAAACTTCGACTTTACCACTGTCATTCGAGATTGTAGAGATTGCAACAACTGAGCAATTCGGACCGTTCACCGGCGCTAGGGATTTTTATATCAGAGGAAATCATGTAGATAAGTTGAACACTATAACTGGCAGAGTTTCCTTAACGTCTAACTCTGGTTCGGGTATAAACGCTGTTACTGGACTAAGATTTTTGGGTGACAGTGTTTTCGGTAGCGTTGAGTCCACAGAGGGATTCACAGTTATAACAGCAACAGACAATAATCAATTACTGTCGGTAGGAGACACACTATACTATAGTAACACTAATTTTATCGATGGTAATTTCGTAAGCTTCACTGCTCCTCTTAATAAAAAGTATCGTCAAACTTTTCATGCTGACAACACTAATGCGGTGACAACTAATTTGGTGATTAGTGAAGCGGGTTCTATTCAACATGAGCATGAAATCATCTTGCCGGCTACCCAGCAAAGTAGAAATGTTGTTTGGAGATGTGGCGTTACCACAAACACTCTTGGGAATACTGGCAATCTATATCTACATAGAGTTCATGTAGTAGCGGAGAACATATAATGAGTATTAGATACCGACTTAAAACAGTTTTGAATAATGGTAGCATAGATTACTTCGATAGGAGAATTGATGTAGGTGACTTAAACGAAAGAATGGACAACATAAGCACTATTCTAAATAATGTGGGCAACCTTTGGCTACAGTATGGGGATAGTTATATCGATGGTTTGACTGTTCCTGCACAAGAGGTAATCGAGATGCGTGAAACATATTATGATGATAATGGTAATGTTGTGGGAAGTTATTTTGACCCGTATTTCCTATCTATAGACGTAAAACGTACAGTAAAACAATTTTATGATCCAGATAATCCATTCAACTTGAGTGTGGCAGACAGAGTATAAATAGATAATATACCAACAAATTTTAGGATATAGACATGGCACAGCCAACAAGCAAAACACAATTCAAAGAATTTTGCCTCAGAAAATTAGGTAAACCTGTTATCGAGATCAATGTCGATGATGATCAAGTCGATGATCGCATTGATGAGGCACTGTCATATTATCAAGACTATCACTTCGATGGTGTTGAAAAGACTTATGTTAAGTATCAAGTGACAAATTCTAGCGTTACTGTCGCAGATAGCATTGAACTTGATCCCGACAATAATCCACATTTTAAAGTTGGAGATGTGATTAAAGAAGTATCAAATGGCGATTCGGGTTCTACAGTCGGAACTGCATTCGCAACTATTGTTGCTTTAGACAACACTGCCGGTAAGAAAAGACTATTCTTTAAAAAGCCTACTAGCGGAACATTCAATGTAGGTAGTTATGTTACTAGCGATACATTTATGACTAAAGTTGATAGCACAACTAGTGGATCTGCTACAGCGATTACTTCTATTCATCAAGGTGCGTTCGAACTAGAGTATATTCCTGTACCAGAAAATATCATTGGCGCAGTAAATGTCTTTACTCCTAACTCTACGACTTCAATTGGATCAGGCATCTTTAATGCTAAGTATCACTTTGTTCTTCAGAATCTACACAATATAGTTAACTCTGAGTTACTTAACTTTCAGATGGCAATGTCTCATTTACAGCTTATGGAAGAACTGTTGGTTGGTAAAGTTCCCATGCGATACAATCGACATCAAGATCGAATTATGTTAGATATGGATTGGGACACACTATCTGTCGGGGAATATATCGTAATAGAAGCATATGGAGTTGTAGATCCTAACACATACTCAGATGTGTGGAAAGATCGTTTCTTGCAAAACTATGCAACAGCAAAAATCAAATATCAGTGGGGATCAAATCTCACTAAGTTCAACGGCATGACATTGCCTGGTGGTGTTCAGTTCAATGGAGAACAAATTTTAAGCGATGCACGAGAAGAGATACAGAGGCTAGAAGAAGAAATGTCTAATAGCTACTCTCTACCGTCTGTCGATATGATAGGATAAAAACGTGGCTAAGAATTATTATTTTGAGAACTTTGAAAACTCGATGGAGCAAACGCTCATCGAGGATCTGGTTATTGAGTCGATAAAAATCTACGGAATGGATGTCTGGTATATACCAAGAACTCTCGTAGCCAAAGACGACATCCTCAATGAAGATGATCTCTCAACATTCAGTGAGGCGCACATGGCAGAAATGTACGTTAAGAGTGTTGACGGATTTGAAGGCGAAGGAGACTTCTTGTCTAAGTTTGGCCTTGAGATTCGAGACTCAATCACTATGACAATCGCAAGAAGAACATACGAGTCTGAAGTAGGAGCATATCGTACATCAAATACTAGACCTATGGAAGGCGATCTAATCTATCTTCCACTCAATAATAAAGCATTTGAGATTCAACACGTTGAGCATGAGTCTATCTTCTATCAGATGGGGTCACTCCAGATGTACGATCTTCGTGCAGAACTATTCGAATATAGTGGCGAAAGATTTAGAACTGGTCAAAAATTCATCGATGAATTGTATAAAAACTTCGACACGTTTGTACCGACATATGAAGTGCAAATTCTTGACGGATATCAGTTCGTCATTAGAGACAACTCTTCGTCTGATACAACGTATACTGCTCAAGCATTAGAACTTAAAAAGGGTATAGAGTACACATTCGACCAAAGTCATATCTCTAATCGACATCTTTATAGTTCTCCTAGACTATCTTTCTACAATAATGGAACAACAACTGAAGCAGAGGGTGTTGTAACATATAGCGATAAAGATGGTGATGGTGGATATCAAGGAAATGGCGATCAAGTGTATTATCCAGGCTATCCCGGCTCTTGTGTTAAATTTACACCCCAGACTTCGGGCACATATCAATATAAGTCGTTAAATGGTGCAGACGGCGTGAGTAATAATAAGATGTTCTATACTAACGACATAAATGCAGGTCTAGATCAGGGAATATGGACAAAAACCAATATAAACGTAACTGCAACAGGAGTATCTAGTCCTAGAGGAACTCTAGATGCTACAACAGTAACATTCTTAGGGAATAATGCACCTGTTTTCACTCGTTTATCGCAATCTATGGCTTCTGCCCCGAATCCAGATGGTGTGATAATGAGTATATATGTTAAGAACGCTGATGCTGGTCTTAAACTGGAAGCATTTGGTCAAGTATCACAACAAGTTGTTGAAGAGATTGATATTCCATCAAGTTCAGAGTGGCAGAGAATTGCTGTATTCGCAAACACAAAAGACATCGGTAATGGTCAATTTAGTACTCAATTTGTAGATGGTCAACCTATGTTTAGAATCAGTAGTATTGATAACGATGTTGATCGTAGTGTTACTATATGGGGTGCGATGACTGAGTTCAATGCTTATAGTAAAACACAGGCCACGCCATATCAACAAGTTGTCGCAAGCTTTGATCCTTCTGGCGTAGCAGTAACTGGTAAGGATACTATCGTCATTGATGAGCAGGTCGACACACTTGCAGACAATCAAGCGTTTGAAGACTTTGGTAAAAGCACTCTTGGATCAGACAATTTCGTTGATTTCAGTAACTCAAATCCGTTTGGCGAGGATTCATTCTAATGTTTGGTAATCACTTTTATCACGAAACCACAAGGCGATATGTAGCAGTGTTCGGTACGCTATTTAATGATATCGAGATCACTAGAAAGAATAATGCTGGCACTTCAACACAGAAGATGAAGGTGCCCATTAACTACGCTCCTATGCAGAAGCTTTTGGCTAAACTAGAGCAAGACCCTAACTTAAACTCTCCTAATGCGATAACTCTACCTAGAATGTCTTTTGAGATCACAGGTATGACATATAGTGCAGAAAGAAAGTTGACTAGTCTAACGAAACAAGTTAAAGGTTCACCACTCTCAGGTGGTGGTGTGAACACAATGTTTACTCCTGCACCATATGATATTGAGTTTCAGTTAAACATTATGACAAAGTATAATGAAGATGGAATGAAGATTATCGAGCAGATACTGCCTTTCTTTAAGCCAGACTGTACTGTAGGCGTTCAAATGGTAGAAGACATGGGATACGTTGATATTCCTGTGGTCTTGAATAGCGTATCTCAAGAAGACAGTTATGAAGCAGACTTTCAAACTAGAAGAGCATTGATTTGGACACTAAACTTTACGATGAAAGGATACTTCTTCTCACCGACTGTGGCGAAAAAGCAGATTAAGTTCTCTAACGTGAATATGTTTCCATCACTCGTAGATAATACTGGTGGAACACATATTGAAGCAACTCCTACTGTTCCTGTAGCAGTAAGTCAGATTACAGCAGGAGTACAATACCAAATATACGATATGGGTACTGTAGGTGGTCTATATTTAGATAATATCAATCTACCCGCAGTTCAAGCGGCTTGGAATCTATTTGTGTCGGGTGACGCAACAACAGGTGTCACATATAAAGTTGGTGATACTTTCACAGCACCCGCAAATCCGAATACTAATCCACCCGCTGGCGCATTCGCAACACTACCATATAGTCAAATAGATGAAGAAGATAACTGGAAAGCAATGACAATAATCTCAGACGGAGATGGAACAATATAATATGAATGATGAAATAGGTAAAAGTCTAGGACTTGAGCCTCTGAATGATGTAGTCGAAGGGAAGGTAATTGAAAGAACAGAAGTTCCCACTGACGACAAAATGAATAAAGATTATGAGTACGCTAGAAGTAACTTCTATAATGTAATCGAATCTGGAACAGAGGCGTTAGAGCAAATGCTCGATGTGGCAAAAGCATCAGAGCATCCGAGAGCATATGAAGTCGTATCGACTATCATGAAGACGCTTGTTGACGCAAACAAAGACCTCGTTAAGATGTCTACTGACAAGATTAAAGTAGAGTCGGAGAATGCTGAGACAGCACCCAAAGGCCTCACTACTAATAACAATCTGTTTGTTGGTTCGACAAATGAACTACAGCAGTTGTTAAAGGACATGAAAAATAACGATGGCTAATGTTCAAGAGCGTGGCTACAATGGTAACGTCAATCTAAAGCGAAAGGGTACTCCTATTGAGTTTACCCAAGATATGGTTGGCGAGTTTATCAAGTGCGCTAATAATCCTACATATTTTTCTGAGAAGTATATTCAAATTGTACACGTTGATAGGGGTCTTATTCCAATCAAGATGTATGATTATCAGAAAGAGATTGTTGAGAAGATAACCAATAATCGAAGAGTTGCCGTGGTAACTTCACGACAGGCAGGTAAAACGACAACTGCTGTTGCTGTGATTCTACACTATGTTCTATTTAATGAGCATAAGACTTGTGCTTTACTTGCTAACAAAGGTGATGCGGCTCGTGAGATTCTAGATCGAATCAAGATTGCATACGAAGCACTTCCTAAGTGGCTACAACAAGGCGTTATTGAATGGAACAAAGGCTCTGTTGAGTTTGAGAACGGATGTAAGATCATCGCAGGCTCAACTTCATCGAGTGCTATTCGTGGTAAATCTATATCGTTTCTATACATAGATGAAACCGCATTCGTGGAAAATTGGGATGAGTTCTTTGCTTCTGTATTCCCAACGATTTCGTCTGGTAAGACTACAAAGATGTTGTATACGTCTACACCGAATGGTCTGAATCACTTCTATAAGACTTGTGAGGGAGCAAAGCTAGACACAAACGGATTTGAGTATGTTGAAGTGCCGTGGCAAAGAGTACCGGGGCGAGATGAGGCATGGAGAAAAGAGACTCTTGCGGCTATGGATCAAGATACGCAGAAGTTCTCACAAGAGTTCGAGTGTGGATTCTTAGGCTCATCTGGCACTCTGATCGAAGGTGGTAAATTAAAGAACCTTGTACCTAGAACTCCAGTTGGTCAAACACAGCACATGAAAGTATATGAAAAGCCTCAGAAAGATCACACATATGTTTGTGTAGTCGATGTGGCTAGAGGTAAAGGATTAGATTACTCAGCATTTCAGATTATTGATGTTACAGAAATGCCTTATAGACAAGTTTGCGTCTTTAAAGATAATATGATAACACCCATAGACTACGCTGAAATCATATATAGAAGTATAAAGAGTTATAATGAGGCTTACACATTAGTGGAAGTCAATGATATAGGTGAGCAAGTCTCAGAGACATTGCATTACGAATTTGAAGTGGAAACACTCATGTTCACAGAATCCGCAGGTAGATCAGGTAAAAGAATATCTACAGGATTCTCAAAGAAAGCAGATAAGGGCATTCGAACAACAAAAGCAGTTAAATCCGTTGGATGTAATATGCTCAAGATGTTGGTTGAACAAGATCAGTTGATATTGAATGACTTTGATACGATTAACGAACTTTCTACATTTTCTAGAAAAGGCAACTCTTATGAAGCAGAATCTGGATGTCATGACGATCTAGTCATGGGTCTAGTGCTATTTGCTTGGATGACTGATCAGATGTTCTTTAAAGAGATCACTAATATAAACACAGTCAATAACCTAAGACAAAGAAACGAAGAAGAGTTGGCAGAGAGTCTACTACCAATTGGATTCAACGACTACGACATGAATAGTGATACTGCTGATCTAATTGCAGTCTCAGATGACGATAATAGTTGGTTAAGCTAAGTTCTCAATATTATAAATATAGAAATAGAAAATAAAAGAAGTTTGTAACTTACAAAATAAACAAGGAGAAATCAACAATGGCCTTTCAAACAAGTCCAGGCATTAACGTCAGCGAAATCGACCTAACAAGTGCTACCCCTGCGGTTGGAACGACCGAAGGGGCAATTGCAGGTGTATTTCGATGGGGTCCAATCAACGAAAGAATTTTAGTTACCTCAGAGCAAGAATTAGTTTCTAGATTCGGTGAGCCGTCAACCCGATATACTGGTGCATATGCTCCAGAAAACTTATGGACAAACCATGAGACATTTTTAACAGCGGCCAATTTCTTAGGCTATAGTGATGCACTTTTCGTAACTCGTGCAGTAAGTGATACTGCTGTTATCGCCACTAAAGGTGGCGCTGATGAATTTAAAGCCAAGTATTATGGCGAGTTAGGAAATTCTATTCAAGTATCTCACTGCGATAGCACATCATTCGCTTCCGCAAGAGTTGGCACTTCTACTGTCGATATCACTTCAGGTAATAGTTCTGGTACTTTTACCGGTTTTGCCTCGCAAGCACAAGCACAAGCACTCAAAAAGGGTGACGTAATCACAGTTGGTGAACAAAGCTTGACACTAAAAGCTGATGCTTCGGTTTCAGGTGGTGGTGTTGGCGCAGATTTTATATTTGAATCTGATGCCGCTCCAACTTCTTACGATCATACTGTTGACACTGACGGTGGTGTATATATACACGATGCCGCAGACACATTAGGTACGAGTATTATTCAGTTGGGCGCAAGCGAAACCATTGCAAAAGGAACTCCTGTTGTATATGACGCAACAACTGGTGGTGTTCTAGCTGGTTTAGTAGACGATAAAAACTACTTCATTATCCCAGTAGAAGATGTCGCAAAATCATTCGACTACGATGCCGTCTCTACAACAAATGAAACAATTACATTCGGTACTGCACACGGCTACACAACTGGAGATCGTGTTATATTCAACACGAATAGTCAGGCTGCTATCAATAATCTAGCAGACGGCACTAAGTATTGGGTTCAGGTAGAAAGCACAACAGCGATTAAATTATACTCTGAAGTCCCTGCAATTGGTGTTGACGCTATTGATATTACTCAACCCGCCGCAGGTAATACTGGCTATACATTAACCCAAGTTGGTGTAGAGACTAGTGGCGCAACAAATATGTTTAAACTAGCAGATACTCTTGCTAAAGCAAACAGCTATTCTGTAAGTAATCAAAATAACGTACAAATCACTGCTCTTTCGGCAGGCACCAATAAGTTAACAACTAAAGCTGGCGCAGTTACTGCAACAGCAAACTTTATTGAGAGATACACAGGCATCACTACCATAACTGGTGGAGCGTACACTAAGCAGTGGGGCGATGCAGACATCTTCGACTCTGCTCCAGATACAGGAAGTGTTCATGTTGTCGTTAAGGATTCTGATGGTAAAATTACTGGCACCGCTGGTGCTGTTATAGAAAGATATGATAATGTATCGCTAACGGCAGGTGCTAAAAGTGCAGACGGATCTACAAACTTCCTATCGGATGTTCTTGTATCATCTTCTGACTGGATTTCGTTGACTGATGCAGGTTCAGCCGCATTGAGTGGTGCTGTTTCAGCTACAGCTTTGACTGGTGGTAGTGATGGTAACGATGAGACTGATATTCCAATCGGTAAACTAGCTTTAGCGTATGATCTTTATAAAGATGCCGCTGATGTAGATATCTCGTTTGTTCTTCAAGGTAAAGCACGAGGAGCGACAGGACACGAACTCTCTAACTACATCATCGACAATATTGTAGAAGTTCGTAGAGATTGTGTAGCATTTGTTTCTCCTGCATACGCAGACAATATGACTCCATCTTCTATAGTAGCCTTTGTCGCCAACTTAACTGCAAGTAGTTTTGCAGTCGTTGACAGTGGATATAAATACCAATACGATAAGTATTCTGACGTATATCGTTGGGTTCCTTTGAATGGCGACATCGCTGGCTTGTGTGCTAGAACAGACGATCTACGAGATCCATGGTTCTCACCCGCAGGATACAGCAGAGGAAATGTTAAGAATGTTGTTAAGTTAAAAGTTAATCCTAATAAAGCGCAGAGAGATTTACTATACAAGAATGGTATTAATCCAGTAATTACTCAGCCAGGTCAAGGCACTGTACTATTTGGTGACAAGACTTTTGCTGGCACTACTAGCGCATTCGACAGAATCAATGTCCGTAGATTGTTCATTGTTCTTGAGAAGACTATTAGTCAAGCATCTAAGTCAACATTATTCGAGTTTAACGATGAGTTCACTAGAGCTACATTTGTTAACTTAGTTGAACCGTTCTTGAGAGATGTTCAAGGTAGACGAGGCATTTATGACTTTAAAGTTATCTGTGATGAATCTAACAATACGCCTCAAGTGATAGACACTAACCAATTTGTTGGCGACATTTACATCAAGCCAGCACGTTCAATCAACTTTATCCAGTTGAACTTTGTTGCCGTTAGAACAGGCGTGGAGTTCTCAGAGATCGTTGGTGCGGCTTAATAAATAATTAGACAACAAACAAGGAGATAAAAAAGATGGCTTTCAACATCAATGAAATTAAAAGCCAATTGACCTTCGGGGGTGCTAAGGCATCCCTGTTCCAAGTAGCTATCACCAATCCCATTAATGGAATTGCTGATCTTAAAACACCATTTATGGTACAGGCGGCACAGATCCCTGAAGCTACTATCGGAACAATTGAAGTTCCATACTTTGGTCGTAAGGTTAAGATAGCAGGCGATAGAACATTCGCTGAGTGGACTGTAACTATCATTAACGATGAGGACTTCCTTATTCGTAACGCTATGGAGCAGTGGATGGCATCCATCAATGCTCATGAGGGAAACACAACTCAGTTAGGTAGTGCAAGTGCTTCTGAATATAAGAATCAAGCACAGATTACTCAGTACTCAAAAACTGGCGCACCTTTAAGAACTTATAACTTTAACGGACTATTTCCAACTTCCATCGGTGCTATCACTATGGATTGGAACACAACTGACGATATCGAAAGATTCGATGTCACCTTCCAGTATGACTGGTGGAATGTTTCTGGTGGAGTCACCGGAGACGGCGGCACAAACGAGTAAAATTGATAACGATAATTTAAGGGGAGAGAATAAACTCTCCCTAAGAATTAGAGGATAAAATATGGCTGAATTATTTGGTTTTGAAATCAAACGCAAGTCCGAAAAGGAAGAGAATAATATCCCCTCCTTTGTTCAGGCGGGCGCAGAAGAAGGTTCTATTGACATTGCGGCAACAGGTACTGCCGCAAGTAGCTATTTGGACTTGGCTGGTAGTGCAAGATCAGAAGCAGAACTTGTGCAAAAATATAGATCAATGCTACAGCAACCAGAAGTTTCTCAAGCAGTAGATGATATTATTAACGAGGCAGTTAGTATTTCATCGGATGAAAAGGTTGTTGAATGTGTTACGGATGATGTCGATCTAGCTGACAACATCAAAAAGAAAATCAGAGAAGAGTTTGACACTGTATTGAAGTTGTTAGACTTTTCTTCTACTGGTTACGACACTTTCCAAAAGTGGTATGTTGATGGAAGAATCAACTATCATGTTATGATTGATATCAAGCAACCCCGAAAAGGTATTCAAGAGTTGCGTTATATCGATCCAAGAAAGATTCGTAAAGTCAGAGAATTTGAAACTAAGTCAGAAGGGTCTTCACGAGATGGTAAGTTTTTAGCAAAGAAAGTTAAGAATGAATACTACATCTATAGTGAAAAGGGATTTCTGGGACAGGCCGGCAATCAGTTAGGACAGCAGGGTAACGAACTAGCTGGTTTAAAGATTGCAAAAGACTCTATTGTAAATGCTAATTCGGGTTTGCTTAATGAAGATAATACATTAGTCGTATCTCATTTACATAAAGCGGCTAAGCCTCTGAATCAGTTGAGAATGATGGAAGATGCTGTAGTTATTTACAGAATATCTAGAGCGCCTGAAAGAAGAATTTTCTATATCGATGTAGGTAATCTGCCTAAGATGAAAGCAGAACAGTATCTACGAGATATGATGACTAAGCACAAGAATCGCTTAGTATATGATGCAAGTACTGGTGACGTTAAAGATGATCGTAGACATATGAGTATGACTGACGATTTTTGGTTGCCAAGAAGAGAGGGTGGAAAAGGTACAGAGATCACTACATTGCCTGGTGGTCAGAATCTAGGAGAACTAGACGATGTATTATATTTCCAGAAGAGATTATTTAAGTCTCTTAATGTACCTATCTCTCGCATGGAAACAGATGCAGGATTCTCACTAGGTAGAGCAACAGAAATATCTAGAGATGAGATTAAGTTTAGTAAGTTTATCAGTAGATTGAGAGCAAAATTCTCTACACTGTTTGATAAAATTCTTGAGAAGCAGTTAGTACTCAAGGGAATCATAAGACCTGAAGAGTGGGGCGAGATTCAATCCTCTATCAGATATGATTTCATGCAAGACAACTACTTTGAAGAGTTGAAAGAAAGTGAAATATTAAGAGAAAGATTAGGTATGCTTCGTGATATCGATGAGTATGTTGGTAAGTACTACTCAGCAGATTGGGTTAGAAAGAATGTTCTCATGATGAACGAAGATGACATCGAAAAGATGAGAGAAGAAATAGAAGCAGACGAAGAAGACTCGAATGAAGCAGAAGGCGATTTTGGAGAGTTTGAAGATCCAAAAGATAATCCAAAAGACGATGCTCCAGAAGATGATTTTGGAGAGTTTGAAGATCCAAAAGATGAGCCTGAATAAGCCTAATCAGCAACTGTAATAAAATATAAATAAACATATAAGTAAGGAGATAGACATGAGTGTTAGTGATTTGATTAGAAATGCAGTCGAGAAAGATGCAGGTACCTTTGAAAACACTTTTAATAGTGTTATGGCAGATAAAATGACAGCGGCTATCGGACAAAAATACGATTCTATGTTTGGTGCTTCCACAGAAGCTGGCGAACCAGTTGAAGTAGAAGTTGCTCCAGAATCAGAATAATAAAGGAATAAAAATGAAATCTTTTAAGCAGTTTACAATAGAGTCGCTTCATAAAGAGATACAAGATCTCGGCGATAATGCTTCGGTAGAAAAGCAACAGGCTTTCATAGATAAGCATCTTGTTCAAAAAATTGAACTACCTGACGGATACAAAGAGGCAGAGGTTCTCGATTTATCTGCTAATCGTTTAGCTGATCTAGAGAAGGGTCAAGGTAAAGAGGTTTATGAGTCTGTACAAGAAGGCACTATGACTGATGCTCAGAAAGAGAAGCGTGAAGTTATCGTCAAAGAACTCAAGAAAAAAATGAGCGAGTTCAAAGATCGTTACGGCGACAAAGCTACTGATGTCATGTACGCAACTGCTACTAAAATGGCAATGAAAGATGACGAAGAAGAAGTTGAAGAGTCTTATAAAGAAGGCTACTACTCAGAAGGCGTTATCGCTGACTTAGAGAAGATCGTTAAAACTAAGAGCATGGGCGAAGTCAAGTTCAAAGATGGTAAGAAGCAGAAGATCGATCTCTTCTCA
>Ga0208545_1000010_pt1 | contig 66719 bp, 70 predicted proteins | sample DEB08_DNA_12_FD_185498 | JGI IMG/M metagenome (GOLD analysis project Ga0208545, IMG submission 185498) | Aqueous microbial communities from the Delaware River and Bay under freshwater to marine salinity gradient to study organic matter... | ecosystem: Environmental > Aquatic > Marine > Coastal ... | reverse complement strand
TTTATCTTAGAGTTATGCACTATACTCAATTAGTGCTTTTTCAATTCTATCTCTTGCTATAATCAACCCTATACTTCTACCTCTTGCAAATGATTTTAATTGCATTGGGTCTGCTTGTACATCTAATGTACCAAAGTCATTCTTTAGGGTTGTAGAGTTTATTTTTATAATTTTATCGTTCAATCCATCCCTTAAAGTGCATAACACCTTATATAGTGCATTGCTTTCTGCTTCTTCAATATCATTAGTCAATAACACTACATTAGCATCATAACTAAGTCCTTTCCTTATGTTTGTCATAAAGAGATTTATTCTATCTTGTATTTCTTGTCTTGTTTTCATTATTTAGTTTATTTAATCGCAAATAATCTTATCTCATACGTTACCCACAATAAAAATGCTTAGTATAGGTTTTCAAAACGCTTTAGTATCGGGAATGTAAGTTCTTTCCTTTGTTCTAGTTGTTGTCTTTCTATATCGCCTAATGGTCTTTTTGTGCCATCAAGCATAAAATGATTAGTGAATTTATTATTATCTAATTGGGTATGTGCATCATTCCAATAAGCGCTTAAGGCATTTTCTATAATACTTTGTTCTTGGCTTGTTAATTCAATCTGTTTCATAATATCGAATTTTAAAAGTGGGTAACAATGTATATAATTTATAAGCCCACTAAGTTTATATTCATTTAATTGTAATTTCTGCTATAGCTTACAAAACCATATACTAACCGTTGTAGTGCATTATCTAATACTATCTAAGAACTTATCTACATCTTTTATTTTATCCATATTAGGCTTTGCTTTTTTTATAGCATCTTCTAAATTAGATAACGCAACCTTTGTGCTATTATAAAGGATATTTCCTAAATGTAATACAAAATACTTTTCTTTTGGTTCAGCACCCCAATTTTCATTACCAAAGCCTATTGAAACAGCGTTTAATTCAACTATCATAGTTGGCGCTTCTTTGCTATATCCGTTTTTAAACATTACAACATCGTGATTTTTAAAAGGTGGTAGTTTTCTCTCGTTCCATTGTTGGTGTACAGGGTTATAATCTAACACAAGGCGCTTTTCCCAATATTCCTTTATTTCTCTATACTCTTCTTTCTTCACGCCTTCCGAAATCATATCGAACCATTGTTTTTTAAGGGTTAGGTGTAAAATTCGCCTAGTAGATAATAATGTATATAATTCGGGCTGTGCATCTGCTAATCTTTTCATAATTTTAAAAGTTTGATTTTTAGTTATTTATTGCCTTTTACATATTCATCAATTTTTTGCTTTATTACAGTTTCCGATTTCTCCCAATGGTTTTTGTACATAAACTTCATAAAGTCAATTAACAGTTCCCTGCGGTTACTAACAACAGGTATAGCAAATTGATTTATTTCTTCTTTATTTATAAAATTTATTAAAGTGGCTTTTGAATTAAAATTAAGTTCGTTATTTTCACTTAAATCATTTACTTTTTTTCTTAATTCTTTATAGTCCATTTTAAAGTTATTTAATATTAATTATTCGCACAACATTTCTTCTACGGTATGTGAGTATGTACCATCTTCAAGGTAGTATCTTGTTTTTAAATCTATGCAGGTTTCCTGTTGCACACAACTTGATAGTAGTATTAAAAAAATTATTATCTTTCTCATAAAAAAAGGGGGCTATTAACCCCCAATTAAATTAAAACGGTAAGTCTGCCGATACTTCTCTTGCAGGATTCTGCTCTGCGTTGGTTACGTTTCCAATGGTGTTAGATAGCTTCCATCCACTAATCGACACATAGTGTCTTCCGTTGTACTCCGAACCCCTTAGGTTGATTCCTACAGTAACAGGGTTGCCTTCTTGGAAGTCGTTTAACTGTTCTACACTATCGCCCATAAAATCAACTGGGATATCTTGCGGATATTTATCAGCAGTTGTTACGATAATTGTTCTCTTCGACCACTCTTTTCCAGCCTTTGAAGTTCCTGTTGCTAATTCTTGAATCTGTTTGATGTTTCCTGTAATTTCCATAAACTTTTACTTTAAATTGATTATAATTGGTTATTAAATATACTCTTTTTATTCTACAATTGTTCATTTATTGCTTCTTGTGTTTTCTTAGAAACCTTGTACTTAGACACAATACTCATCCAAGTTCCTGCTCCTTTAAGAAACTTTACAGCTTCGTTAAATTGTGGCGTGTTTTCATTTAACCAAGGTTTTTCTTCTTCTACACCACTTCCTAAGTTTGCATCATCATCTACGGACTGTAGACCTAATAAGCTGGCAAGGGTGTATCTTCTATAGTAAGTAATACAAGAACCTAACTTTTGTGGGTCTGTTATCTGTGGTAGCTTTAAACCACTTACAACTCCACCAGAGCCATCTATACAAATTAGTTTACTCATAACCATATCTTCTTCGATAGGCTGCAATAACAAAAGCCTATTCTTTTTTAATAATGGTTGTAGTTGTTTGATAAGTGAATTGATGTCAAAATACTTTGACTTGTAAAATGGATTCTTAGCATCTTTGCTAATAGTTCCAATTTCTTGCTGTAAATTAAACAGCTTTTCATTGATTGAAGTTTCTTTACTCATATCATTTGTTTAAAAGTTATAAGCAAATATATAACTAATTTTTAATATAACAAAAAAAAGGGTAAGAAATTAATCCTACCCTTTTTAACCTTAAAAATAAACAAACAATTCAATTAAGAATATTTTTCGACTTCAGTTGAATAATGTAACACCATTTCTTCTAATTCAACTGATGTAAATTTACGTATTTTTCTGCTTTCTTGTGATAATTCTTCTGAAAGTTGTTGACCAAGATATAAACTAAATTTATATTGTTCTCCTGCTTTAAACATATTGCATCCAACACATTGTGGTTTAACGTTTCTTTCGTCCCATCTAGTAGAGTAATGTTTTCTACTTTGAAAGTGTCCTGCTTGTATCCCTCCGTTTTTCCAATGCCCAACCTTCCCACAGGTAACACAGGTACAATGCAAATCTTTGGAATTACTTAATCTTATATACTGACTAAATACTCCATCTAATTTTTTAATTAATTTGCTTCTTGTTAGTTTTTTAGGCATCTAATGATTTTAAAAGCAAATTACCAGATGTTTCATCTATTCCTTTTATTTGTTTATAAATGAACTTAGAGTTTTTTTTAGCTTCTAATCTTTCTGCTTTTGAAGATTCGCTTCCAAGTTCTGTGTACATATTACAATCTAATTTTAACAGTTTATCAGTCCTTTCTTGTATTGATAATGCAAAATCTCTTGCATATTGTTCAGCTGTTTCTTTTACGTTTTCCTTTTGCACCTTTACATCTATTCCCAAAACTTATATTTTAATATTAATAACTATTTTATATTTATATTTATAAATTCTTTTAGAATTATTTTTCTAATAATAATAACTATTTAAAATTTCAAAGTTATATATTTTATTTTAAATAAAAAAGACTTATTGCAATTATTTTTAAGAAAATATTATTGATGCTTGTTATTCCCCATAACCTTTTCAAAACCTCTGCTTCCAAAGTAACCCATAAAAACTATTTGTAAAAGGCTTTTAACGGTGTCTAAGCCCTCTAATTGGTAAGCCCATCCAATCACAAAGGCAACCGTAAGAAAAGCCAATGTAAGAGGTCTAACATTACTGGATAGCCAAGAACCACTTCTAGAGTCAGCTACCCATCGTTTAGTTATACCATCAAATTCATTAATTTCTTGGTCTAGCTTTTTAAGTGCTATTGACTTATCAGCATCACTCATATCAGAGCCACCTATAAGGGCTTTTATAACGCTCCCTACTGGCGTATCCCCAGCAAGTGAACCAACAACACTAGGAATCTTATCAAGTAAGAACTGACCGACCTTAGTATCTTTAAATTTCTTCTTACTCATATTAGTATAACCACATTACGGAAAAATCCTTGTCTGGGTCATTATCTACGTGAATAAAAGTATTACCAACTCCAAACCTATTAAATCCTGCCTGTCTTAAGGCGTCTATAATAATCCATCTACGCCTTGAATCTGTGCAATGTATATCTACAGCATATCCAAATAAATGAGAACTCTGTTCTTTACCTCCAACGTAAGCATTATGGCTCTTTGTTCTGAATCCGCTATTTATCGTGAATGGAATACCTGCAATACTACGTGCATCATCTAACATCATTAAAAAAGATTCATCCATATACTTGCCAGAACCTTTTTCATCTGGGCTATCAAATTCGGATAATTCAAAGTGTAACATTATTTCTTATTTTTAAATTCAAACATAGTATCAAAAGCTAAAGAACCCGCTAAAGATAGTTTGTCTATTACTTCGTTTTGTAGGTTGATAATTTGCGACTCATAAGCATCTTTTGCTTCAACTAGCATTTCAATATGCTTCTGTTGAGATTCTACCTTAGACTGCAATTGTGCTACCTCATCTGGATTACGTCCTATTATGGCATAAATAACAACAGATAAACTACCAACTATCATTCCTGTAATACTTACAAAGATATCTTTATTTTCGGCAGGGACTGAATTATTTGCCAAGTAAATTAGCAATAAAATAACTACTATAAAAATACCTGATGCACCGCAGTAATAGATTAAATCTCTTTTTTTCATTTATTAAATTGCTTGTAAATGTTTATAGCTGTATAAATTATCGTTAAAACCAATACTATCGTTTGAAGTACAGGGTTAAACTCATTTACAACACTAAAAAGCATCGCACCAACATTTAACCCGTATATCTTCAAATCTTGCATATCTATTTATTACAAAGTTGGTCTAGTATCTGGAAAGTCAGAAGTATCAGTCCAATCCCGAAGAGCCTGTCTATAAGACATATATGCGCTATGTGAGGTGTGGTCGGTTAAAGGAACTATATAATCTGTCTTACTAAGTTCTTCGTTTCTCCAAAGTCTAGCGAAAAAATTCATATCTTCTTGAGTTTCTACGTAAGCAGAATGATATGAAGCTATAAAAACCAAACCAGTATCAATGTTGGTTGTTTTTATTTTATCTCCATCCAATGGATTGTTAATTCTTGAAGATTCTGTTAGGTTTTCTGTAGTTGTATTTATCATTGTTTTTTAATTTGCAACAAGTATTACACCTGCGTTGTTAAGTAAAGTACTTTGTGTAGGTATATTTGCTTTTATTTCTACTTTACAGGTGTCTTTAAAATGTATTTGATTTATACCGTCCATTACTGTTGGTTGACTCCAGTAGTTAGGTTCTGACGTACAAATGAATCCGTCTGAATTAGAACCATTTCCAGTTGCGCTTTTTTCGTGGTAATAACCACCGTCAAATGGACTCGAGCTCATTCCAGCGTAAGCAGTGCTAGTTTGAGGATAGCCAGCTAATAATCCACCAAGTGCACCTCTCATACCACTTGAAGAGCTATGTAAATTAGTATATTCTATCTCGGTAGCAGTTCCGTCTATTGTTATTTTGAAACTAACTAATGTATTTACAAAGCTCGATTCAATTGATGGACCAATTACGGAAATTAATTTTCCTCCTTTACCTGTGTTTGTAATGTCTATAATAGTTTGAAACGCATCGCTATTAGCTGTCATAGTGATATAACCCCCTAGTTGACCAGTAGATTGTGTGCCTTCCAATGCTTGCCAAAAGTAAGAATGTGTAGCAGATAGTATAGCTCCTTTAGTATATTTAAATACCAAATTATCATTTAATACGTTTATTTTATTTAAAGTTTTAGGGTCGTAACTTACTAAACTACCACCACCGCCACCAGAAGGAAAAAATGTTGAAAAATCACTCATATTTATCTATTTTATTTATTGTTAATTTGCTCCGATTATTACCCAACCTTGTGCGCCACCTGCATAGTAAAACTCAAAAGAAGCGTTTGTATTATCTAATACTAAATCTTCTAATAATCCCATAATAGGATTGCTATTTTGTGCAAAAGTATTTACTTCCGCTGACCTTAACACCACTTTAAACGAAAATCCAACTTCTAAATATCCAGTAGGAGGTGGAACAGGGAGGGTATGTGTTAATGGTGTTGTATTTACGAATATGTAAACTTTTTTATCCAGAAAAGTTGAATGAGAAGAACCTATATAAACTGGCAATTCGCTAGTACTTGAAGCATCAGCCCAAGTCATTGTTCCATCTCCATTAGAAGATAATAATTGACCAGAAGTTCCATCTCCTGTAACCTTTAATTCATCTGCTCCTACGATGTCATCGTTAAGCATTAATTCTGTTACAAAGTTATTTCCGTAAATCTCATCGTTATTTTGATTTAATTTATTAAAGGCATTGCGTAACTGGTCGCCAGTTCCATCATTTGCCGTAATACCAATATTTACCGTTTGTTTAGCCATTTTTTTTTATTTATAATTCTGTTGCGTCTGCTCTAACTTGTGTTGTGTCTGCTAATATTAATGTATTATCTGCCGTTAAGTAAGAACCGCCTGCTGTAGAAGGGTAAACTATACCCCAATTATTTGCTTCGTTTGAATTACCAAACCAACTATCTGCGTATATACTTCCCCAACTCATAAACATTCAGGCTTTGAAGCTATATCTATTGTAGATTGGTTAGAGTTGTTGCCCCACCAAGAATTACAATACGATTCGCCCCAATTAATACTATTTGCCATACTTATACAATACCTTATTACCTGTTTTGTTATCTATGTTTTCAAGATATTCCGTTAATTTAATAACGTTATCTTGTTTAGGCTTATAACTTCCTACTTTTTTTCTTTTTACAACACCCATCCACTAAAATTTGAATCGTGAGAAGGGCTTATATCTCCGTTTGAATTACTTCGGTACTCTGGAAATAACGTATTGTTAAAACTCATATAAGCAATAAACCTATCCGTGTAATATTGTGCTAAATCTCTTTCTTTTTCGACTAGGTAATCTACCTCTTCTTTTGATACGTTTTCAGCGTTCTCACTAGAATGTTTAAATACGCCCTTGTTAGCGATTGTATATGCAGCAAAGGGTAAATATTCAACCATTGCCCAATGTATCAACATAGGCTTTATATGGACGTTTACAAGGCTTAAATAGTCCCCTGTTAAAGTACCTGCGATTATGTCGGCTTGTATCTTTTCAAAAAGGTCTGTACCTAAATAGTTTTGTATATGTATATCTTGAGCGGTTTTAATCCATTGAATGAAAGAATCTGTATCTACATTTCCGTTCATTGCAGTAAATTTTACTATGTCTGCTCTTCCTATTAATAGTGCTTCTGCCATCTTATTTATTTACGAATCCCTGATTAGGCATATCCTTTGGTTTGATAGATACTAATGAAGGTTCTTTTGCTTTAGTTGGTGCTTTGATACCCTCGTTTTCTCTTTGTTGTTTATATACGGGTTTTGTTTTAGGACTGTTTATGTCTGGCTTAATACCCTCTTTAGCCATGTAGGTTTTTCTTAACCAAAAATGATGGCAAGCACCACCGCCTTTAAACTTCCAAATACTATATTTATTTTTACCACCTTTACCCCAGCCAGCATTAACAACATTTTTACCCATTTGAAGAATGTCTTCTTTTCGGTATATCTTTTTAGCTGCTACCATTTTTCTGCAAAACTCTCTGGAATTGTTTCCTACTGCTAATGGTGCATATTGGTATCTAACTATAAATTTGTTTTCGTTTTTAGTTTCGCCATCTAAACCACTTTTAGCATTTGGTCTTGCAGTTCCAGTTGAAGCCAAACCTATCATTTTATCTAGTGCTTCTTCTTGGTCATAATCGACCTCACGCTCATCTACTAATTCCCATTCGTCAAGGTTTTCTTCTTCGCCAAGTTCATTTAATACATCAAAGGCTTCGTCATCGTCAAAAGATTCTTCCTTTGCCAATTTAACACCTGTTTCTTCTTCTCTTGCTTCGTCTGTAATGGCATTATCGGTATCAATAAATTCAAGCGGTTGTAGGGTCTTAAAATAGAGCTTTAATGAGATACCATTAAAAGCTAATATATCGTCAATACAGTCTATTAAAAGGTCTTGATACGGTCTTATGGTTACGTTGTTGAATAGTAGTGATGCTGTTTTGATTTCGTCAGCGTTATTTCCTAGTCCAGAGTTACCTGTTCTTATTCCTAAAAGTAAAGGCGAAGTAATACGGTGTGCAACCATTAATTTATTTGAACATTCCGTAGATAGGTATTCATAATGTGCTGGAGCATCATTTAAAGGAACGTCATCTATTGTAGTCTTACTTTCAGCGTTGTTATTAAAGGCAATTATTACCTTCTCTCCACGGCTTCCTGTTAATTTACGCATTACATCGTTTTTGATGCTTAGCTGTTGTTCTTGGTCTGGTATTCCGTTGTTGAAGTTTACTACCTTAGTTCCTGAAAAGCCATTTTGAACGTCATTAATTAAATAATCAGAAACCTCACTTTCTAATTCTGCATAAGCCAAACCACCTTGATAGTCTACAGGGCAATAGTAATCATATCCAGAAATATATCTTTTTGCTATTTTTATTTCGGGTTCAGTTCCGTTACCAAATCCAAAGGCTGCAATTCGTTTAGGTTTGTCAGCAGGTTTAATGTTTGCCCAATCAGGGAAATAATAATATGCTTCAATTTTACCCTCTTCATTGCATTTTTCAGCTCGTAGTGTTTGACGTGGAAAATGTTCCGCTTTATATACCTTTTTATCTTTATAAGTAACCTGAAAACTGGCTTCGCCTAATAATTTTAAATCTAAAGAAACTTTCCTTAAACAATCGTTTGAAAAGATGGAACGCATCGCAGCGTACTCTTCTGTTTTTGTGGAACTATCTAAAGCATCCAATCCCTTACCGTATATCATTGAAGATACTCCACCTATAATAGCGTTGTTAGTTGCGCTATTGGTAAAGAGTTCTATTAGGTACTGATAATAGTTGTTATCCGTTCCATAAGCTACCCAATCCTTTCTTTTATCTTCCGATATTTCGGGTTTGTTGTACGTAGATAAATTAATCACGTGAAGACCGCCTTCCTTTTTGTTGTTATTTCTTGCCATTATAAAACTATAAAGTTGTTAGCTGTTGTATTTTTTATGTATTCGTTATCGTTTACGCTATACGTGGCAACGTTTTGATTTGTACAAAAGATTTTATCTTTAAATATTACGTTAGTTCCATCTTTAATCTCTAACATATACATTGTATTCTCCACTAATGTGAAAATGCTACTGTATTGAAAGTAATAATCCAAAGCCGAAAAGGTTGTAGCCGTAGAACTGAATACCTCTTTGTTGGTTGTCTCGTCTTTTATCGAGATAGTGTATGTAGTTCCAGAGGTGTATTCCCTTGGTATGAAATTAAGGGTTTGGCTATCTGTTGTACTTTGTAATATTGTCATATATATACAATAATAAAACTTTCTTTTTGTTAAATATAAGGCATAAAAAAAGGGACAATTAAGCCCCCTTTAATATCTAGTAAATTATTACTATAAATTTGTACCAACCGTAATAGTTACCGTTGCAGAACTCATTCCAGCGTAGGGGTCAGCAGCCGTAGGACTTGCTACAAAGTTCGCAGCTTCTACTTCTTGACCTACAAGGGTTAATGTATATCCAGAAAGGTCAGCCATTGCAGCACCAGTTACGATAGTACCACCTGTTACCTCTGCACCGTGTGCAAGACCCATCACGAAAACATTTCCGTTATAGTCTTCTACCGCTACGTGTGGACGTCCATAAGCAAGAAGTTTAATTTCCTTGTTGTCTTCTTTTGATAATTTCTTTAACGTTAAGTTTAAAGTTTGCTCAAAGTAAGTTGTTCCGTTTTCACGTGAAGATGTGATAGCTTGTTCAAAGCTAGAGCCACCTTTTAAATCATATTTGTATGCTACGAACGTACCGCTTAAATCAGTAATTTCGTCATCTGCTTTTGTTACTGTACCTAAATCCCCGAAGTCAGTAAAGTAAACGGCTTTCAAACCACCTACTGCATTTTTGCAAGGTTCTAATCTACCTTTTGTTAAATCACAAGCCATATTTTTTTGTATTAAAAAAGGGTAGGCAGTTATCCCACCTACCCTTTTTGATTAATTAAATCTAGTTATTAAGAATAGAGAACGATGTCAGTTCCAATTCCGTACTGTACTCCTGCGGTAAATCTCATCACTACACGTACATTTTGACTTCCATCAATGTCAGCCATATCAATAACTTTTACTTCTTGGTTGTCAGATAAAAGACCTGTTCCAAAGAATAAGTTTGATTTTTCAGCTGCTACCATTGTATTGTTATCTAATCCATTTGCAACCGCAATTTTTACACCATCGAAAGTAAGACCGCCACCGTTGTACCATTGTGTACCTTGGTTGTCTACCCCTGCTGCGCCAATTGTCGCTTGAAATCCTCCTAATGCTCTTACATAAGCACGTGCTACGTTTTGAGAAACATAGATGTAAAGGTCTTCAGAAGTATAGATTGCAGGGTTGATAGCATCAACAACTAAACCTAGTTTTTCGATAACATTTTCTGCTGTTACAGCTGCTCCTGCACCTACGTCAGTTACATCCGTATCAGCTAACATTAATTCTTTAAATCCAGCAAAGTCTCCATTTGTTGCAGCTTCTCCATTCCAGATAGATTGTTCTGTTCTTTGTGCAACTTTAGCAGCAACGTGTCCGATTAAGAAGTCAGCAAATGAAGGAGGTAAGCTATCGAATGAACTGATTCCCATACTTACAGCATCCCAATCTGATTGGAAATCTTTCTTACATAACTGTAAGTTTACTTGTTGTGAAGTTGGCTCTAAAATTCTTTCAGTTAGAGTCAAAGTAGAAGTAGGGTCGAAATCACATCCAGCGTCTTTTACAAGACCGTCAGTAGATACTTTCTTAATTACTTCTTTAAATTTGATGTTTGGTTTAATAGAAATTAATCCATTATCCAAAGTTGAACCGCTTAAAAGTGCAGCAGAGATGTACTGTCCTGCAAATTCCCCAGCGTAGGTAGTTGTAATGCTAGTAGTTGTAGCCATTTTGTTTTAGTTTTTAAATTTATTAATTTTTTGAAGTACTCTATCCATCGTGGTAGTACCTCTTTTTTGAGAATAAAGGTTTAATGCTTTATCCGCATTTGCTTCAGGGTTATGGTTTACTTTTTCAACTTGTGAAAGTTCTTCCTTAACTTCTTCGACAATATTTTCAACAGTCTCTTCAACTGATAATTCGTCTTTCTTTTCAATCATTGCTTTAATCTCGTCAATCATTGACTTAACTTCTGCAAGGTCTCCCTTAGTTGCATAAGACATTTCTTCTTTTTCGTCTTCCGCTGCTTCTACCTCTTCAGCAGGTGCTTCTTCTTTTGGTGCTTCCTCAACGGCTTCGCCAATAGATTTAATGATTCCCTCTTCTTCGATAATCAATTCTTGACCATCTTCAAGTTTGTAGCTTCCAACTGGTAGGGCTACTTTCTCATCTTCGGTTACAATAAAAACTTCTTTTCCAGCAGCAAACTCATCTGCTTCTATAATAGTTCCGTTCTCTAATGTAGCTTGTGCCAATTTAACCTCTTCGGATAATTCTAACCCAAGTGTTTCTTTGATTTTGTTTAACATATCTGTTGCTTTCATATTATTACAATAAATTAGTATTTACTTTGTTGTGTTTTTATATCTTTATTCTTAACCCTCTTTTAATAGTTTCTAGCTCTCCTGCTAAGATAGTTGTCTCTATTCTATTGACTTCCTTTCCTATGGGGGTGTCATAAAACTTAATCCCTAAATCTTTAGCTTGTCTTTGCCCATCTTTTATAATCTCTTCTACTTCTTGATAGAACTTATCAGCTCTTTTATCTAAATCTTTTGCTTCGCTTTCTAGGTCTCTAACAAGGTCGTCTAAAGTGTTGAATTTGTTGTTGTATGATTTGATGTTTGCTTTTAATGTATTAGACATTGATTTTATTCCTCCTAATTCCAAAGCTAACTCTACTTTCTCTTTAGCTAACTTGGTAAATATTCTTTGTACGTCTGGTTTCATATTTTATTGTTTTGGTCTTTTATAATCTGAATCAATAGCTTTATATAATTCTTCTCCCTCTTGAATCCATTTCTGTAATTCTTTAAACTCGGAAATAGAATCTGCTTTTATACCTAAATCCTTAGCAGTTGCTTCAAAAGTTCTTGATATTCCTTTAGCTTCTCTTTCTACGAAATTGTAAATATCATTTCTTACTTTTACAACATTATCGTACTCATTAAAGTAATCTTTAAATTTAGCATCAAACTTTTCTACTACTTTTGTTGCTTTAGTATCAAAGCCCTTTAAAATCATTAAAGCACCTTTTATAGCTGTCATATTACCTAAATCTACCCTTTGAGCAGAAAACTTTTGTAGTATCTCTTTTGTCTTTGAATCCATATTTATACAATAAAATTAATATTCGTTTGTTACGTTTTTATGCTTTCTTTTGGATAATAAACCATTCAACACCGTTACACCAGACCTGAACACCCTCATAAGCCTTATTTACTTCGTAGTATGAATTAACACCGTCTAAGTTTTGAGAACCAAAAGGGGTAATCCTAGCCTTTGTGGCGTTTGCAAATGTAGAATCACTTATAATTCTTTTAACCCTGTTTAGGTTTTTAGCATCAGTTGCATCTGGAAGCGTTAAAGTCATAATACCGTTACCGCCACTCCAAGACAATAAAATCATTTCAGACTCATCATAAGTAGAAGCATCTAAATCTACCGTTTGACCTAAACTTACAGTTAGTGGTGTAGGCTCTAAATGATTTACAACGTAATTTTGTACGTTTTGTAAGGTTGTTTTCTTAGTAGTTCCGCCTTGTACTATTGGCAAATCCTCTGCTCCTGTAATATTAGAAGCACTAACCAACGTTAATTGTGATATTTTCTTATCTGACATTATAAAATTATTTTACTATTATTTTCTTGTAACATTCTACCGCCACTTTCCAAAAGAATTAAATGACTGCTTTTAGTTATATTTCCAATACCTTGTGAGCGTAGACTTCCATCGCAACATTTACGAGAATATTTATTATCCTTGCATAAGCAACCACGTTTATCGTTTTGTGGGCTAGGTATTCTACTCATCTTTAAAAAGGTCTTTTAATTTTGAAAGTAATTGTTCCGCTTCTAATTCAGCTGATTGCTTAACAGGTTCGTTTGGTCTTTCTAGTTTATCAGCAAAATAGCCTTCTATACTAAAGCCTTTAACTTTTCCGCTTTTAACGTAGTCATTCCATACGTCATCGTTTTGGACTTTCATTGATAGCATCCAAGTTCCGATAGGTACATCTAAACCGTAGAATCTTGTTTTGTCTTTCTCATCTTCTACAATCCAACTTTCAACCGCAGTCAATCCTGTCAAAGGAACGTTGTGTTCTAGTGTTGAGTTGTTTTGATTGCCACGTATAAAAAATAGTTCAGAAGCCTTTCTTACAGTTGCTTTTGAAAAATAGATGTAATATTCGCTCTCATTGTTCTTTCGATATATGGGCTTATTAGGAATCAAAGCTGCACCCATTAGAATACGCTTTTCTTTGTTCACTTCTGCAAACTTAAACTCTTGGTTTTTCAATGCTATGAAGTCGCTTTCAATTGCAGGGGATTCTACTATTGATACAGCTTCTATTCCAGAAACCTCATCCTCTTCGTCAATAAATAATTCTATAATATCCATATTAATACAATATCTTTTTAGTGTTTTTGTTAATTATCCTATCGAAGCACTTTCTACAATGTTTCTATCTAATGCTTGTGCATCGCTTACCTCATTACTCACTACGTAGGCTTTTACAGGCTGCTTTTCGTCTTGCCCTATGGATTGTGCTAATTGGTTTGTTTCGCTCGCTCCTACAACGTTAAACGCAGGAGGTGTAGATTTTGGAACTCTTGGTGCTGACGTCGAACCACCACCACCGCCACCTGATAAACTAGGTTTCTTGGTTGCCAAAATAGACTTTAATTGTACTCCTGCAAATGCTGCTGCTAAGCCTGCTTGAATAACTGGATAGGCAGGGAATAAAGCCGTAATAGGAGATGCTTGGGCTGTTTTATAAGCGTTCTGAACACCTTCAATACCTGCGGTTGTTACCTGTGCTACTGCTGCCGCTTTTCCTATTGCAGAACCCTCACCTGCAAGTTGTACAATACTTGCTAATGCTTTTTTATCCTGTTCTATTGCCGCTTTAGTTGCTTCCTCTTTTAATTTTTTCTTATCTTCTTCTGACTTTATAGCCGCATCTGCTGCTGCCGCATAGTAATCTAATTCAGCTTCTGTTGCTTCCTTTATCAAATCAACACGTTCTCTTTCTAATGAATTTATATTAGTTAGCTGTTCTGACCTAAAACCAGCAACTTGTGCTAACACCCCTTCTTTTTCGTTTTGTGCTTCTAATAAAGCTATATAGTTTTCTTGGTTAGCGTTCTTATCGTATTGTGCTTGGGCTGCTGCTAATTGCAAGTCTGCAAGTTCTAGCATTGATGTTTCTTGTTCGTCTAAGATTCTACCTAGTTCAACGTTTGCCGCTATACGTTCTTCAATACTTTTAGATTCATCATCTCTAATTTGTCTTTGAAGTTCTGCTTGTCTGTCGTACTTTTCAATCAAACCCTGTTGCATAACCGCTGCAACCTCCGCTGATTTGGTTAGGTCTACATTTGACTTAGCTGCATCTAGTGTGCTTTTAGCATAGTCTGCTATTCCATTAGCTGCCTTAGAAATAGTGCTAGCTACTTTATCAACACTACCATCAATTCCAGTTAATACATCTACATACTCCTTACCAGCCATTTTAGCCGATTCCATAGCACCATCAAAATCTCCTTCAAATACCTGTTTAAATGCAGTAGCTAAATAACCAAGCATATCTAAGGTACTATTAAAGCGTTCTATAATGTTATCTTTTATAGCTTGACCTAAATCTATAACCGCTTGTTTAGGGTCGCTAAATATTGCTTTAAAATAATCTATTACAGTTCCAGCGTTTCTATCTAAGAAATTAAAGAAATCATTAAAACCTAAACTAAGTGCTTCAAACGTTGTATTAAATGCATCAGCTACTTTTTGATTTTGATTAAACACCTCCACCAATTTACCAAATGCAGCAATAGCTAAACCAATACCAGCAGCTTTTAAAGCCGTGCCAATTCCTTTAATTCCTTTGGCTGCCACATTAGAAGAATCTTTTACATCCTCAAGGTTTTTATCTATTTTCTGTACGCTTTTTGCAACACCTTCTAAGTCCTTTTCTGCCTTATCAACCCTTGCTTCAATCTCAATAGTTTTTGTTACTGACATAGTTCTGTTTTAAATTGTTTGTATGCTTCTTTTATTGATTCGGGATATTTGTTTTTACCTAATGCAATGTGAGTTAATTTCCCTATTTGCTTTTCCCTCTTTGCTATCTCTAGCATTTTTAATATATTTTCTATCATATCGTAGTTTCTCCTGCATCGGCAGTTGTTAGTGTTGTGTCAGCGGTTGTTAATGTGCTATCTGCTGTTTTTGTTAATAGCCCTACAACCTCATCAAATTCGACTTCAAAGTCTATTACTTCGTTTAGTAATTCTAGTTGCGTTTTACCGTTCTCAAAGTTTGTTACAATCTTATTTATCTTGTACAAATCATTAAAAATTATAACCTTATCCTGTAGCTTTATATTTAGAATAACCTTTAAAGGAAGAAAGGCGGTAAACTTAAATAGTCTTCGTGAAGAGTTTACAGATTCGGTTATATACTTTTTATAGTATGTATTAAATAAAGAGTTATTAGCGTTCGTTCCTGTGTACTCGTTCTTCTCCTGACCAAAATGTATTGATTGACTTGTAGCCGTTGTAGGGTCTGCTAAATTACTAGGTATAAAATACGTTGTTAGCACATCTTTAGCTCCGTTAGGGCTATCTAAAACGTTTATAGGCGTACCATCTGTTATCTTATGTGAGTAAAATAAGAACGGTTTACCCAAATAAGACTCCTGACCATCATCTACCGACCAACCCCATTGTACAGATGGTGTATCCGAACCGCCTAAGTCTAATAACTTTTCAAATTTTTGATGCTCAAACGGTAGTTTAATAATATAATCTTCTCCTTCTGGTACATCTTCAACAATTTCAGATACAGAACCCCATTTAGAGCCGAATATTTGCTTATGGAAAGCAGAAAAGAAGGTTTCATTACCCTCATATTCAAACGCAATACGATTGTAAGGCAATACGGAACTAACTTCCGAAGTTGTTGTGTCTATGTATTCGGTAATATCAAACGTTTCAGAAGAACTTGCATAGAAGTCATCTAATGGTAGTATCTTAATTGTATCATCTTCGTAGAAAGCAGTAAGATTAAAAGCCTTAAACAACCCTGTTAGGAATGTTAAAATCTCCATATCAGGTAACTCATTGACTAAGGTAGTTCTGTATGCTACATTTTGTGTGTACGTTCCAACTCTAGTTGCTTGTTTAATCGTAACAGCACCAGAAAACTCAATAATTGTTTGAGTCATTGTAAAGGTTGCAGCAGTATTAGAAATAATACTTATTCTATGTGGGTTTCCTGCGGTCGTTCCTTGGTTTGCGGTTGGTGGTACTAAAACCAATCTATCCGCTTGTGATATTATGTTGTCATCTCCGCCTGTTGCAGTTTGAGTTGACTCATAGAAAGGGTCTTCAAAAGCACCGTTAGAAGTTACCTTTAAAGTATATTCTACACCTACTGGCGCTTGTACACTTATCGTTATAATTCTATCCCCAAAATACCTACCCTTATTGTAATATGCTTCTTCTTGGAATCCTTTTTGCAGTTCAATATCCCCACCCTGCGAAGTGGTAGTAATATACATCAAAGCAGGTCTGTTTCCGTCCTCTTGTTCTAACTTTCCTTTTTGTTTACTAAGCCATAAATATAAATTGTGGTAAGCGGGATTATTAGCATTGAAAAAGTCGGTACTAAACTTAAAGCCATATCTGTCTTCAATTGCTTTTATTAGTAAGTGTATTCTTACCGCAGGCTTTAATTCATTAACAGGTAAACCGTGGTTGTTAGTTCCGTTTGCAGATATGTTATAAGTTCCTGCGGTGTCATCAGTTGAATCATATATCAATCTGTTTGTATGCGTAACTATTGGATATATTATTGCATCCTCTACCGTTGTACCATCTACACTTACTTGATAACCGCTAACCATCCTTTCTTTAATGGTATTGGGTTCATAAAGCAATACGGTTGTTATGTTGGTTAAATCGGATAATTTATCTTTGCCTAATATATCCTTTAACTCTATTGTTTTACCAAAGAAAGTAATACGGTAATTGATTGGGCTGTTGTTCTTCATTTGAACATTTTCCAATTTTATCTTACCACTTTTAAAAGGCTTGTAATTTAGGTATAGTTCACTTTCCTTTTTAGACCTTGCATCAAAACCTTGAATAGATGGATTGTAAAAATGCTTAAATATTTTGTTATTTACTTTTGATGCAGGTACGTTAAACGTTCTACTAAAGTCTGTGAATATCTTCTGTAGGTCTAATACATCCTGTAGGCTTTGAGTAAGTGTAACGGTTTCATTATCGTGTAACTCGACCTGCTCCCCTTCTATATATAGTTGTAGTTGTATCATTAACGCACATTATTTATCTTATTAAAGGCAAAATCAAAGTCTACTGTGTGGTTTATTAGTCTATCATTCAATACGGTTTTATCTGTATAGGATTTACTTTTTGCTATAATCGGTAGTGTTTTACCTTCAAATCTAATCCAAGCATTTTCAGATAAAAACAGTTCTTCAATAGCACTATTGAAATCTTCGTTTACATATCCTGTATTTAATGTAAGGCTAGACGTTCCGTTTACGTTGTACCTTTGTTGTTGACCTCCATAGGTGTTGTAGGTTACACTTGAATTGCTTATGTTGTTTCTCTTGTAAACCTCATCTGTAACATTGAAACGCTCGGTAGTCTTTTTAAAGAAATACAAATCCTGATAAGCACCTAATTTATTTACGAATGTAATTTTATAGGGTGTATATTTAGGCTCGCATACATTGTTGACCGTTACTGTTTTTAAAAGTGTACTATCATCCGTATCATAAACCTCAATAGAATTACTGTTAGCAGGAATAGTTAAATATTGAATCTTTTGGTTTGAGTTACCCGAATCAGTAATTTCGGTTGTAGTTGAATCTATTATAACTTTACCTACACCCTCGGCAAATATTGGAAACTTACCAGCAACACCTTCTGGCAAATACATATTGTTGGACGTATATAAAGCTGATGTACTTAGTTGTGGATTAATAGAATCTTCATAGTAACCATATCCATCAACCGCAAGGTAGCTATTAATTAGAGGGCTTCCTGTCGTGTATTCCAATCCTGTATCTGAATTGTATAAGGTTTGAGATACCGTAACCCAAACAGAAGAACTAATATAATCGTCATTAAAATTTAACTCTAAATAATCCCTTACCAAATTAGCTATCTCAATAGTGATATTGTTTTTAGTACTAATCCTATCCTTGGATATTGTATATTTTAAATCCGAAGATGTATATACTCCTTCCGTTCCCGAATAGATATATAGTTTTATTGTTACACTTTTTAAAGCCATTTTATTTTATTTTAATATTGTATATCTCCACCATCATCGCCTTGGCAGTTTGTTGTGCTTGTTGCTAGTATTGTACCAGATGAATCAATACGCATTATACTAAATGAAGTCCCTATGTTTCCTGCTCCATTTTGTACTTGTGCGCTATTATATGCAAACCATTGACTACCACCGTTAAAAGGACTACCCAAATAACAAACAGTATTTCCTGTGGATGGTGTTCCGTTCACTTGTTTTAGTATTGACCATACCGCATTGTTATCACAAAAAGAACTAGCAGCATTAAAACTCTGGTCTGATATTGCATAGTCTCCTGTTGCAAAATCACAAGCGTTTTGACTTGGAGGTTGGTACAAAGAAACTGTACAAGTAATACTTGTATTATAGTTTAACCAATTTGTGTTTAAGACCCTAAAAGTAACGCTAATGGTTCTTGCCGTTGTAGTTGCTACTGGGTCATATTTATACGCTCCGCTTTCTGTTGTTATGTTAGTAGGTGTTACGTTTGTAGAACCTAAATAGCTTACCGTTCCTGCTATTATATTTCCCTGTGATGTTATCGTAAACGCACTACTAAAAGTAACGTCTGAACATTCTAGGTTCACTAACGGTGCTGCCGTTGTAGGTTGTGAAAATGTCTTACCGCATTCTAATTCTGCACCTGCATTTGTATAACCATCTGGAACTGTAAACACAAAAGTTAAAGTAACAGGTATTGCAGAAGCACCATTATTTGCAGGTACAGATGTAATCGTATTACCTCCAGAATCTTCTATATGGTCAAGATGTGCTATTGAATAACTTGGATTTGATATAACCCCTGTTGCAGATATAGAACCACCAGTTAAATTAACATCGTTACAATCTAATGCTTCTGTACAAGCAGCAGAAACTGAAAAGATGTTTGATGGTGCTTTACAAGCATCAACACTATTATAGGCGGTTACTCTAAGCGTAGTTGCAGCACAATTACTTCCTGTTGATATTGTCAATATATTACCACTTACCGAAGTTGATATAGCAGCCGCTCCATAATTCTGTACACTATAACCGCTTATCGTTGCATCAGCTCCTGCCGTGAAGTAAGTAGCAAGATTAATTGTGGTAGATGTTAGGTTTGTAATTGCTGGAATAGTTCCAGAGAACGTAGGGCAATTGTCATTTGATGCAGGGTCTTCCGCAGGTGTTTGTGTTGGTTGGTCTACCGTTTGAACACAAGTTATTGTTCCATCCGAAGTATTAGAATATCCAGTTGGTATCTGTATTGTATATGTTACACTTCTTGATATTGGACTACCCGAAGTATTCGCATCAAAGCTAGTTGCGGTTCTATCTATTATAGTACCCTTTAAAATACTTGGTTCTGTAATATCTCCTGCCGAACTTACCGCAAAGTTTAATAGGTTTGCCGTTGTACAATCAAAGATTCCTAAAGATACAGTAGGTTCTGTTGCTTCTATAAAGAATGGACTTCTTGCATTTATCTTTGTACTCATTATTTTTTATTTAATGTAAATTGTAAAAACTCTTCTAAGTCTAAACCGTATGCTTCTATTAATTCGTTTGGTAGCTTTTTAAATCCCTGTTCAAATGGTTTGGTAAAGAATAGGCTAGGCTTTAAACCTCTATTATAAATATTACCAGCTATCACATAAGCTAAAGATTTATAATTACCTTTCACATATTTACCTTTATCATCTCTAAATCTTACGTTTTTTCTTTGAGCCCATTTTTCTAAACTTGCTACAAACTGCCCCCATTTACCACGTGCAGAACCTGTACCAAATCTATAAGGGGAATTAGGTGCTTGTTGTCCTTTTATTTTAGCGTTTGGAGAAACCTTACTTGGGTCTGCACCTTTAACACCTAAATCCTGAAAATTACCATAGCCTAAATCCCAACTCAATTTAAACGAATTAGGGCTTGTTGTTAAAACACCATCCAATTTCTTGTAAAGTCCCTTAGAATTGTTCTTACCAGCCTTAGTTAGTCTGCTTCTAGATTGTTGTGCAACAAACTTTCTAAACTTCTCTAAAGATTCTTTTGTATTTGTTAGCATACTGTCATATCGTTTTGGACTAATACATCAAATGTTGCTGCCCATCCAGCTAATTTGTTTTCAAATCTATCCACAAATGGCTCACATCCTACAGCCCCATCCACTTGGAATAGGTCAGTATATAAATCTCCCCTTTGTAGTATTGATACAACCCTATTAATAACTTCTAATTGCGTATTTAAAACATCCTGCTCATTATCATTGCCTACAAATATATCCGTAACCTCGTCCTTGCTTTCGTCTACAATATCCATTGCAAGAATACTAATGTTAAACGTCATTGTATTGGATGCTACATTGCAGTTGTTTACTATTACGTGAGATAATGGGAATATAGTTTGTTTGTTTAAATCTACATCATCAAGACTACCATAAGAAACGGTATTTACAAAAGGCTCTGCATTAAGTGCATCCTTTATTTTTTTCGTTATGTTGTAAAATCCTGTCATCTGTTCTTAATTAGTTTTGCTTCTAGTTGGTTCTTTTCTTTTTCAAATGCTAAAAACATAAAGCATTCGTGGAAATTTAATTTAGTGATATATTCAAATCTTCTAACATCTCCTTTAGAGAGTCCATAGAGTGATTGATACCACCCCCATTTTTTGCCAAAGTTTGTAGCTGCTCCGTAGTCAGTTCCTTCGGTATTTCCTGATTCAAATAGTTCAGGGTAGTTTTCAGTAGTTCGTTGTTTAAATTGTAAAAAAAAAACATGCAACCCATAACAACATCTAAAGGCATTTGCTTCATTAGGTCAGCTCGCTCCAATCCTTCGTACTCTTCTATTTGGTATCTATCTCCCTTTTGTAATGTGATAGGTCTATAAAGAACCGCCATAGCCTTGTGCATCATATCCCAATCAGTAAAGTTCTCGTCAAGGTCTATGTACTCTCCAAGTGTCATATCGTCCAAGACTGGTACAAAACCATACTCAACACCCCTCATTGTAAACGTGGGTATTAAATCCTGTTTGGATTCAAATAGTTTATTTATATCGTTTAGTATTTCCTGAACGTAGATATATTTAATCTTGGCAATGTCCTTTAAATTAAGATTGCAGAACAACTCAACTGTTTTGTGCATCAAAAAACTACTGTCTTGATTTTCATCTGTATTTAACTTCGCAAACTTCTGGTATTGCTCTAATGTTATTTCAGATAATCTACTCGGTATTTGTATTTCAACTTTCATATATATATACAACAATAAAACCTTTGATTTGTATAAATAGAAAAAGGGCTACATTGCTGCAACCCCCTTACTAACTAATCTAAAAACTATGAAAAAATGTTAGCACCTATTTAAAGGATGTGCCAATCCTTATTTTAAATTGTTATCGTAGATGTATTGATACACCTCATCTATCTTATCTTCCAACTCTTTGCTGTTCTGCTCAAAGATATCCTTACCCCTGCTTAATTGACCTTTGTAGTCTATTATTAATTTAACTGGTTGACCGCCCTTTCTCCACTTGTTAGATATTGGTGTCTGTATTACATATACATCATTTGCCCAGCATTCCTTTTTAACTTCCCAATCCTTTAGTACTTTAATAGCCACAGGAACGCATTTAAGAACACGTGCAGACTTACAATGCAAACGCCTGTTAATATCAACCCCCTTTTTATTGTGCTTCTTACAATGCTTCTATTTTCTTCTGATGTTAATTGTCTTACTAACTTGTATTCGTAACTTTCTTTCAAATCTTTCATATCATTTTATATTAAATTAAAATCAATCCCTATTTTTTTTAAGTTCTGTTCTATCTCTTTACGTCTTGCAACTGCTTCTGGTTTGTTATAATCTTCCATTCGTTTCTTGAATTTTTCTAAAGGGTCATCTGCTAGTAGGGACGGATTTTCTAGTAGAAAAAATGGTTTGTTAAACTCTTCCATTTTTTTCTTGAATGCTTCTAATCGTTCTTTTTTTGTTTGTTCCATATTGTTTTTAATTATACACCAAATATATAAAACATTTTTGACATACCAACAAAACTATTAACAAAAAACTTTTAGTAGATAAAATACTGACCCTTGTTTGGATTTTCTAAAGTGTCGGTAAGAATGTACCTAGCAGCATCTATACAATCAGGATGTAGACCAGTTGGCTTCTGGGTCTTGTTGCCTTCTTTATCTGTTGCCCATATATAACCACCCAATTCTTTTTTAAGGTTCTTAGAACGGCTTGAAACATAGATTTCGTTTTGATTCATTAAGTTGATTCCATATACAACTGAATCCCTGCCCTTACTTACTCCGTGGATATTGTGTCCATATCCCTGTAATTCTGCAATGCTCTTTGGTTCTGCACTATCAGCTGTTATATCTTCCCTTATATCTGATTCTTCTAGAAATCTGCTTATATCCCTGTTTAACATTCCCTTTTTATAAAGTACCTCATCATATATATAGGCTTCATTCCATTTATACAATGCTATTAATGTTGTAGGGTCTACCGAATAACCAAAATCCATTCCATAACCTAACAACCTTGCTTCTTGTGGTACTGTATCTATTTCTTTCCAGTCGGGTATGCAAGCCCCCTCTAAACTTCCTACTTCTCCTAGCCCATACACCCTCCACCAGTTAGCCCAATATGTTGAGGTCTTAGCTTTCTCCTTTGCTTTCTCTATTTCTTTTACAATGCTTTCGGGAAGTGCATCATTATCTTTATAGGTTAGTGTTACAAAGTCTGTATCTTCTTGACCTATCAATTCCTTATCTACCCAAAACAATGCGGAGGGATTATAATCTAACCAAATGTTTCCAGATGTCCTTACGGCTAATTGAGAATAAGAATCAAAGGGAACGTTATTACATTCGTTAATATAAAGGTCTGTTCTTCTAGCTCCCCTTAATTTGTCTGGTTGGTCTGTACTAAAAAACTCAATGTAGCTTCCATTGGTAAAGGTGTACTTTAAGGTACTTCTATTGAACTGTGCTTCCTTATACCTATTCAATCCCTTCAGTATGCCTAAAAAGTCTTTTAAAGCACCTCTACGTAGATGTGGTATTGATTCACTTACTATACTTATTTCTTTGCCTTGGTTCTTTATAGCGTAATCAATTAGGATGGCAATAATACAGATTGTTTTACCTGCGCTAGTACCACCCCTAACTATTCTAATCCTTTTGTCTAAGCATCTCAACTTAGTTAGTGCATCGGTTTTAGTTACCTGCATACTAATCTATAAACAAAGGTATATCTTCATTAATGGTAATGTCTTTCGTTTCTCTTGGTTTACCAGCATAGTAATTATAAAACAACTGTACATATTTGAAGTCTCCAACTTCTAGTCCTTTCATTAATGCAGCAAATGCTAATGGTTCTAATGGTGTTAGTTTCTCTATCAATGCAACCTCTTCCGATTTGGGTTTACGTCCTGCATTCTTATTACCTCCGTTGAATTTTCTTTTATCCATAATCAAATAATTTCATTAATGATATACCTTAACAATAATAAAAACAGGCTTTTGTTAAATACCACCTACATCATCATTGTCTTTTCCCTTGTGGTAATCCTCAAAATATACCCATATACTTGCTAGTGTGATTGCCCATCCTAAGAAGAACAATAATAAATAACTTCCCATCATATTCGTTTACGTTTTAAATCCGATTGCATCATATTGTAAATGGCTTCTACCCTTGTGTGAAGGTCGTTTATTTTTTCCTCTGGTGTCTTATCTATTAATATGTGTAGTTTGTCATACAATTCCCCAATACGTTTCATTGGTCTTTTATGTTCAGGGTTTTTTATATCCTCAATCTTTTGTTCTTGTTCTTTGTTTAGTTTCTCTCTTAGTTCGTTTGTTTCTCTTTCTTTTTCTATTCCGTAAACCGACCTATGATAGCTTGCCAATACCAGCAAATACTTGTTTCTAAATTCGTGGTCTGTTTTAATCCAGAACTGTGCTTTCTTAAATCCGTGTAATACAGAAGCGTGATTCATATTAACGGTGTCTCCTATCTTTTGATATACCATTTGTTCACTTTCTCTTAAAATATAAAAGTATATAAACCTAGCTTCTATTAATAGTCTGTCTCTACCTACTTCATTTACATCTTTGTATAAATGTTCTTTTATTACATGTTTTAGTAACTTTGTTTTGTTTGCAACTACTTGCGTGTATTCTGCTTTCATTTAAAATAATCTTATTTGCTGTTTATGTTGTTCTATTCTTTTCATTGCTGCATCGTAATACTTTTTGTCAAGTTCACAAGCTGTTAGTTCATATCCTAAGTTATGGCAAGCTAAAGCTATTGAACCGCTTCCTAAGTGGGTATCAAGTATCTTATATCCCTCCTTAGCATAGTTCATTAAAAGCCATTCGTAAAGTTTTACTGGTTTCTGCGTTGGATGAACTCGATTAGGGTCTTGAGGTCTTATTTCTATCCATTTAGCTACAGTTCCTAACTCTTCTGACATACTCGCAATCTCACACATAGACATAGTAAAGTTCTCTCCTATTGATTTCTTTTTCCATACCACAAAACCCTTCCATTGAGGTAGTTCAAAATTATTAGCTCCCCATATAATTTGATTCCTACTTACTCTTTTCAACTCTTTCCAGTATTCCTTAGAAGGTCTACCTTCTAAACTTTCCATAGAGCCACTAGCTCTCATATCTTTAGTGGGCTGATTAGAGTCTCTATAAGGTGGGTCAACAATAGCTAGGTCAAAGTGGTTATCCTTGTACCTAGCCATTAGCTGCATATTGTCTTCGTTTGTAATCATTAACTTCTTTTTAAGTCTAGTTGTTCTTTTAAGAATGGTTTAATCATTTCAACAGAAGATAGTATTGCGTTGTTTGTTCTGGCTAACATTTCTAACTGCTTAAATATATAATCTACTTCGCTTCTTGTTTTACATTTGCTGTACATAAATTGAGTAGTTCTATTTATAGTAAATGCTTGGAACTTTACTTTTCCGTAATGTGCTTTTAATCTATAAAAGTTGTTAAATAAGTATTCTGCAAAATCCATATCTTTAATTCTACTTTTACCATCTTTAAATTTTTGAGAAGCACCCGAATTAAAATACATATTCAATACATTACCTACTGATAAGATGTCTTTAGATGCCATATACTTATCATAAACAGTCTTGTAGTCAGGTTGGTTTATCGCTGTAGTCTTTAAATAGTCTATTGCATACCAAGTTCTGTTAGACGCATTAAGATTCATTATATACTCTTGGTACTCTTTTAGGTTTGATGTATCAACCCAGTCTATGATATATGCAGGTACAGATTTTAAGCCCATTTTAATAGCTGCTTTTACTCTATGGTGTCCTTCTATTATATTTCCATACTTATCTATTACGATAGGTACTATCCAACCGTATGCAGATATTTTTTTAATAAAGTTACTTGCGTGGTTATTTACAATGTCTCTGTTTACTGTTGAGAACTTTAGTGCTGATACAGGATAGCTTCCTTGAAACGTTCCTACTTTGATGTTTGTGTTTGTCATAATTGTTTTTAATTGTTTAGTTTAATGTTAAGGTTTCTTGTTCTGCTTGATGTCTTTTGATTATTTCTAATCTGCATCGTTTAGCGTGTGAATCCAAATAGCTGCCATTGTATTTGTTTTCTGATACAATCTCTGTAAGTTCTTGAGATGTGTACTGCGAATAAATAAAATCTGTGTAATTCATAATATGTTTGTTTGTTAATGTAAAACTACAAAACATTTTTGGATTATCAACAATATTATTTAATAATATTTATAAGTATTTTATAAACGCCTAAAGAATAGTAATTTAATTACTAAAATTCTGTACGAAGTTTTAGCAAATTATAGCATTCAATATATCTCTGCTTTGCTTTTCCCTTGTATGTATCTTTAAAGAGTTGATACATTTTCTTTGTGTATTGGTATTGTGTATTACAATCGGATAGGTATTTCTCTGCGAACTTCTTTCCCTTGCCTTTAATGTAGTTTACATTGTCCGCCGTATCTCCTATTATCATCTGCTCATAGAAATTGTACATAGCTTCTTCTTCTGTTATGTCGTAAACAACTTGGTGCTTTTGATGATAGTTGTACATCAAGCAGGGGAATTGTTTGTAGTCTTTATCTATTGAAATAATCATTACATTATCTCTTCCTACTTCTTGAGATAGATTGTACCAGTACTTCGCTACTAGGTCATCAGTCTCGATACCGTGCCCATAGAGCGAGTTATAATTCTTTTTGACCCAATCGTGAATCTCTTGCAAAAGGATTGGCTTAGGGGTGTTTATTCTGTTTGCTTTGTACTTCGGTGTAATTAGCTTTCTAAAGTTTCCTAGCGAACCGCTAAAGACAAAAACCCTATCTACATCGTAAGACTCTTCTAGCTTGTTTATAATAGACATAAACACTTGGTCAAACTTTGCGGTAGCATCTTCTAAGTTATCGTGGTAAGGGCTATCCTCTGGGTTTTCTCTTTTCTTGTAGCAGCTTGACCAGATTAAGCTGTCGGCATCGAATAATAATATCATTGTCTGTTTGTTTTAGGTTACTCTTTTTCTTCTTCAAATAGTTTCTTTTCTATTATTTCGATTCTATCAATCATTACCATTAGAACTTTCTGCATTTGCTGAACCTCTTTCATCATCCATATTAATTTACTTTCTTTCATTTATCATTTGTTTAGTTAATACTACACCTGTTTTCTTTTGGTACTTAATCTTATTGTCTTTCCAACTAAATACGTTTTCTTTCTTTGTTGTTCTTTTTCTCATTTCTTTTGCTTGTTACAGTTTCCGCAATTTATTCTAGTGCCTGCATTCGATGCACCACAACTAATACAGTTCCAAAGTTTATTTACCATTTAATCGTTTTAGCTTTTCTATGTATAAAGTTGCATCCATTAGTTCTTGTTGTAAATGCACTAGGAACGCTTCTAAGGACTCTTTGCTATCCTCTAGTGTTGTATTATACTTTTTAATTCCTACTTGACTACGCTGCTCGTATAGGTCTTTGACATCTTGAACAATTCCATCCCTAGATTTTGTTTCTATGGTTGAGGTTATAGTCCAGTTTCGCTCCATCCAATCTCTGTAACCTCTTTCTGTTTCAAAATACTTCTTTATGCTATCGCTCATAGTCCTAAATCTTCTTTTATTCTATATACATCTAATTCCTTTTGTACTTCTTCAATACTAGCTTCGGCTTTCCTTGCTCGCTCTACCGCTCTTATGGCTTCTGACCTGTATTGTTGCATCGCTAAATGATAGTTTCCTTTGTCTAATTGCATTTTGTTAGATATAAGGCTAATCTTAACAATCGCATCCCTTACCTCATTTAGCTTCTTGTTGTCTGGTTTGGCTTTGCACCAATCAAAAACGTTTTGTTGTATAATTAAAAGATTGCTAGTGAGTTCTAAATCTTCCATCACTTCAAACTTCCTAAACATTTCTTCCCTTGGTGTCATTAAAATCTACATTTTTTATTTTCGTAATGTACGCCTATTTTATTTAAAAACAAAATTATTGGCTCATCTCCATATTCAAAGTTTTTCCATTGCCCATCAACATAACGCCTAGTAACAAAACAATCTTTCAAAGGTATGTCGGTATTTTCGTCTTTGTGTTCGTGTTCTACCTTAATAACTAAACCTCCATCGCCCCACCTATCAGCAATGCGTGTAAGCAAGTATTCTTGACCTTTAGGGATTCGATTGTATCTTCTTTTTACCTCCCCAATAATTAGAATCTTATTACTAAACTCAAAAACAAAATCTACATCACTTGGATGTATCTTTCCATTTTGAACCCCTGTAAAGTCTACCGCTTGATTAACTAACTTACTGTTTCTAATTAAACTCATTTATTTGTATTCGTTAAAAACTCTTTCTAGCTTTTTCCAAACACCATTCAAGAAGCAGCTGGTACATCCTGTTAGTTCTCTACGGTCATTAAAAACCCTATTGTAAATGTTTAATAAAGCCTTTTGCTCTTCTACCGTTACCGTGTTTAGATTGCCTACTCTTTCACTTAGATAGTTGTACTCATCTTCTGTAAGGCAGTTTGGTCTGTAATTAGGGAATAGGTAGTTTAATTTTTCCTTTCGCTCATCACAGCCACAATCATCTCCTGCAACAAATTTAACTAATGCTTTAATACCTGTTGCTTCGGTAAACTTTTCTACCGCATCGCCTAATCCTTTGTTTGCTTCTTCGTGGTTCTTTTTCCACTCTTTGTAAGCCTTACTTCTTTTGTCTCCTTTAAATTCTGTCATAGTCTTCATTTTTATAGTCCTCGTACGCTTCGCTTAACTTACTTCGGACGTCTTGTTTACAATTCTTTAACGTGTTAAATATAGAGACCCAACTTATATGAGTCTCTGCTGCTATTTTTCTTATACTTAAATCGGTATCTCGATACAACTTGAATAGCTTTCTATCGTACCAAGCCCAATCTTCCGCAACCTCATCAATCAAAATACATACACGATTAAACGCTTCTTGTTCTTCTAAATTGGTTTCATCTGCTATTTGTAAAAAGTTTTCTTCATTATCAATACTAACTTTCTGTATCTTTCTTTTAGAATTATAATACTGAAAGTATAAAGAACGTAAAGTAAAAAACATATATCCCCTAGATACCTTGTTATATTTAATAATGTTGGATGGTTTCGCATATTTAATTAGTCTAATGTAGGCTTCTTGTACAATGTCCTCGGCATAGTTATATTCTCCAAATCCGTTTACTATTTTAATCCAATCTTGATGCTGACTAGCTACAATATTAAGCCAATCTAACCCTATTATTCTTTTTTCTCTATCCATATAACTGTTAGACTTATAAAACCTATGCAACATTGCAAGGTATTCTGTACTAAATTTTCTTCTTCAAATCTTTCTTTGGAATATAACGCCCCAAACATAAGACCGATAATAGGCTGAATATATACATCAGCTTCTACTTGGTTGCTTATAAAGATAAATACGGTTGCTATTAATAATAATAAGGCTATTGATTGTATCATAATTTAAAATTTTAATATCTCGTTTGCTTCTAGTTTTTTGCTATGCAATATATCTTTACCCATAAATTCAAAGCCTACATTGTTTTGAGTCATTCGCATTTTTAAAGGTTCTTCATACGATGTGGGTCTTCCCCCTGTTTCAGTTTCCTTAATTTTCAAAACGTGAATATGCGAGTACATCCATTCGGTGTTATGTTGAACATATCTATGAATCGTCCAGATGTCATCTGCTCTACTTGAAATTTTCGAACCTCCTTCTGCATCACTCATTGCTAAAGGTCTTGTTAATCCTTCATATTCATGACCAGAATAATGTACTTGTCTAAGTGCAGAAGTAACACCATGAGCGTTTACGCAAACCTGTACGTTATTACTTTTAGTAAAAATTCTTAATTCAGTCAAAACTTGATAATCATATTCGTGGGCATTACCTACCATTTTTAAGATGGATGGGTCTTTAGCTAAAGAGTTGTAAGGGTCAATAAGCAAGCCATCATAATCCCAAGCGTCTTTGATAGACTGGGCTTCTTTTAATAAAGCCTTATAGGTGTACATATCTTCAACGTCTATTATCTTAAAATGATTGTTAGACCAGTCTACTGCATTTGATATTGCATCGTCTGTTGATTCTTGTATCGGTTTACCCATTTTAAACTCGATTATCTTTCTCATTATAGACTCTGGACTATTTTCACTAGACCAAATAAGAAACTTTAAACCGTGCATCTTTGCCCATAAGACATAAAAATAAATTAGAGTTGTGGTCTTTCCAACGTTGGCGTGTCCGATAGCTATAAGTAGATTTTTCTTGAATCTTATATGCTCGTCTATCTCTGGCACTCCTAGTTTTAATCCTGCCTTTACCCTACCATACTTTATGTCTAATATTTTATCCTTTAATTTATTTGCTTGTGCTATCATTGTTTGTTTTATTGTAAACCTTGTGAGGTCTTATGATATTTATATTGACTTTTTTTATTGTATTTTTCTTTAGGCTCTACATAATATCCTGTTATAGGATTTACCAAGTAGTTCCAAAAATCGTATGGCATATCTTTTCCTTCGGGTAATTTCTTAAGTGTTTGTCTGTTCATGTTTGTTAGTTTATCTTAGAGTTATGCACTATACTCAATTAGTGCTTTTTCAATTCTATCTCTTGCTATAATCAACCCTATACTTCTACCTCTTGCAAATGATTTTAATTGCATTGGGTCTGCTTGTACATCTAATCTACCAAAGTCATTCTTTAGGGTTGTAGAGTTTATCTTTATAATTTCATCGTTCAATCCATCTCGTACAATGCATAAAACCGTATATAGTGCATTGCTTTCTGCTTCTTTATTTTCTTTACTCATAATTCAAAGTTTTAGTTTGTCTATTAATTTTTGTGATGCAACATACCATATACCATACGTTGTAGTGCATTATCTAATACTATCTAAGAACTTATCTACATCTTTTATTTTATCCATATTAGGCTTTGCTTTTTTTATAGCATCTTCTAAATTAGATAACGCAACCTTTGTGCTATTATAAAGGATATTTCCTAAATGTAATACAAAATACTTTTCTTTTGGTTCAGCACCCCAATTTTCATTACCAAAGCCTATTGAAACAGCGTTTAATTCAACTATCATAGTTGGCGCTTCTTTGCTATATCCGTTTTTAAACATTACAACATCGTGATTTTTAAAAGGTGGTAGTTTTCTCTCGTTCCATTGTTGGTGTACAGGGTTATAATCTAACACAAGGCGCTTTTCCCAATATTCCTTTATTTCTCTATACTCTTCTTTCTTCACGCCTTCCGAAATCATATCGAACCATTGTTTTTTAAGGGTTAGGTGTAAAATTCGCCTAGTAGATAATAATGTATATAATTCGGGCTGTGCATCTGCTAATCTTTTCATAATTTTAAAAGTTTGATTTTTAGTTATTTATTGCCTTTTACATATTCATCAATTTTTTGCTTTATTACAGTTTCCGATTTCTCCCAATGGTTTTTGTACATAAACTTCATAAAGTCAATTAACAGTTCCCTGCGGTTACTAACAACAGGTATAGCAAATTGATTTATTTCTTCTTTATTTATAAAATTTATTAAAGTGGCTTTTGAATTAAAATTAAGTTCGTTATTTTCACTTAAATCATTTACTTTTTTTCTTAATTCTTTATAGTCCATTTTAAAGTTATTTAATATTAATTATTCGCACAACATTTCTTCTACGGTATGTGAGTATGTACCATCTTCAAGGTAGTATCTTGTTTTTAAATCTATGCAGGTTTCCTGTTGCACACAACTTGATAGTAGTATTAAAAAAATTATTATCTTTCTCATAAAAAAAGGGGGCTATTAACCCCCAATTAAATTAAAACGGTAAGTCTGCCGATACTTCTCTTGCAGGATTCTGCTCTGCGTTGGTTACGTTTCCAATGGTGTTAGATAGCTTCCATCCACTAATCGACACATAGTGTCTTCCGTTGTACTCCGAACCCCTTAGGTTGATTCCTACAGTAACAGGGTTGCCTTCTTGGAAGTCGTTTAACTGTTCTACACTATCGCCCATAAAATCAACTGGGATATCTTGCGGATATTTATCAGCAGTTGTTACGATAATTGTTCTCTTCGACCACTCTTTTCCAGCCTTTGAAGTTCCTGTTGCTAATTCTTGAATCTGTTTGATGTTTCCTGTAATTTCCATAAACTTTTACTTTAAATTGATTATAATTGGTTATTAAATATACTCTTTTTATTCTACAATTGTTCATTTATTGCTTCTTGTGTTTTCTTAGAAACCTTGTACTTAGACACAATACTCATCCAAGTTCCTGCTCCTTTAAGAAACTTTACAGCTTCGTTAAATTGTGGCGTGTTTTCATTTAACCAAGGTTTTTCTTCTTCTACACCACTTCCTAAGTTTGCATCATCATCTACGGACTGTAGACCTAATAAGCTGGCAAGGGTGTATCTTCTATAGTAAGTAATACAAGAACCTAACTTTTGTGGGTCTGTTATCTGTGGTAGCTTTAAACCACTTACAACTCCACCAGAGCCATCTATACAAATTAGTTTACTCATAACCATATCTTCTTCGATAGGCTGCAATAACAAAAGCCTATTCTTTTTTAATAATGGTTGTAGTTGTTTGATAAGTGAATTGATGTCAAAATACTTTGACTTGTAAAATGGATTCTTAGCATCTTTGCTAATAGTTCCAATTTCTTGCTGTAAATTAAACAGCTTTTCATTGATTGAAGTTTCTTTACTCATATCATTTGTTTAAAAGTTATAAGCAAATATATAACTAATTTTTAATATAACAAAAAAAAGGGTAAGAAATTAATCCTACCCTTTTTAACCTTAAAAATAAACAAACAATTCAATTAAGAATATTTTTCGACTTCAGTTGAATAATGTAACACCATTTCTTCTAATTCAACTGATGTAAATTTACGTATTTTTCTGCTTTCTTGTGATAATTCTTCTGAAAGTTGTTGACCAAGATATAAACTAAATTTATATTGTTCTCCTGCTTTAAACATATTGCATCCAACACATTGTGGTTTAACGTTTCTTTCGTCCCATCTAGTAGAGTAATGTTTTCTACTTTGAAAGTGTCCTGCTTGTATCCCTCCGTTTTTCCAATGCCCAACCTTCCCACAGGTAACACAGGTACAATGCAAATCTTTGGAATTACTTAATCTTATATACTGACTAAATACTCCATCTAATTTTTTAATTAATTTGCTTCTTGTTAGTTTTTTAGGCATCTAATGATTTTAAAAGCAAATTACCAGATGTTTCATCTATTCCTTTTATTTGTTTATAAATGAACTTAGAGTTTTTTTTAGCTTCTAATCTTTCTGCTTTTGAAGATTCGCTTCCAAGTTCTGTGTACATATTACAATCTAATTTTAACAGTTTATCAGTCCTTTCTTGTATTGATAATGCAAAATCTCTTGCATATTGTTCAGCTGTTTCTTTTACGTTTTCCTTTTGCACCTTTACATCTATTCCCAAAACTTATATTTTAATATTAATAACTATTTTATATTTATATTTATAAATTCTTTTAGAATTATTTTTCTAATAATAATAACTATTTAAAATTTCAAAGTTATATATTTTATTTTAAATAAAAAAGACTTATTGCAATTATTTTTAAGAAAATATTATTGATGCTTGTTATTCCCCATAACCTTTTCAAAACCTCTGCTTCCAAAGTAACCCATAAAAACTATTTGTAAAAGGCTTTTAACGGTGTCTAAGCCCTCTAATTGGTAAGCCCATCCAATCACAAAGGCAACCGTAAGAAAAGCCAATGTAAGAGGTCTAACATTACTGGATAGCCAAGAACCACTTCTAGAGTCAGCTACCCATCGTTTAGTTATACCATCAAATTCATTAATTTCTTGGTCTAGCTTTTTAAGTGCTATTGACTTATCAGCATCACTCATATCAGAGCCACCTATAAGGGCTTTTATAACGCTCCCTACTGGCGTATCCCCAGCAAGTGAACCAACAACACTAGGAATCTTATCAAGTAAGAACTGACCGACCTTAGTATCTTTAAATTTCTTCTTACTCATATTAGTATAACCACATTACGGAAAAATCCTTGTCTGGGTCATTATCTACGTGAATAAAAGTATTACCAACTCCAAACCTATTAAATCCTGCCTGTCTTAAGGCGTCTATAATAATCCATCTACGCCTTGAATCTGTGCAATGTATATCTACAGCATATCCAAATAAATGAGAACTCTGTTCTTTACCTCCAACGTAAGCATTATGGCTCTTTGTTCTGAATCCGCTATTTATCGTGAATGGAATACCTGCAATACTACGTGCATCATCTAACATCATTAAAAAAGATTCATCCATATACTTGCCAGAACCTTTTTCATCTGGGCTATCAAATTCGGATAATTCAAAGTGTAACATTATTTCTTATTTTTAAATTCAAACATAGTATCAAAAGCTAAAGAACCCGCTAAAGATAGTTTGTCTATTACTTCGTTTTGTAGGTTGATAATTTGCGACTCATAAGCATCTTTTGCTTCAACTAGCATTTCAATATGCTTCTGTTGAGATTCTACCTTAGACTGCAATTGTGCTACCTCATCTGGATTACGTCCTATTATGGCATAAATAACAACAGATAAACTACCAACTATCATTCCTGTAATACTTACAAAGATATCTTTATTTTCGGCAGGGACTGAATTATTTGCCAAGTAAATTAGCAATAAAATAACTACTATAAAAATACCTGATGCACCGCAGTAATAGATTAAATCTCTTTTTTTCATTTATTAAATTGCTTGTAAATGTTTATAGCTGTATAAATTATCGTTAAAACCAATACTATCGTTTGAAGTACAGGGTTAAACTCATTTACAACACTAAAAAGCATCGCACCAACATTTAACCCGTATATCTTCAAATCTTGCATATCTATTTATTACAAAGTTGGTCTAGTATCTGGAAAGTCAGAAGTATCAGTCCAATCCCGAAGAGCCTGTCTATAAGACATATATGCGCTATGTGAGGTGTGGTCGGTTAAAGGAACTATATAATCTGTCTTACTAAGTTCTTCGTTTCTCCAAAGTCTAGCGAAAAAATTCATATCTTCTTGAGTTTCTACGTAAGCAGAATGATATGAAGCTATAAAAACCAAACCAGTATCAATGTTGGTTGTTTTTATTTTATCTCCATCCAATGGATTGTTAATTCTTGAAGATTCTGTTAGGTTTTCTGTAGTTGTATTTATCATTGTTTTTTAATTTGCAACAAGTATTACACCTGCGTTGTTAAGTAAAGTACTTTGTGTAGGTATATTTGCTTTTATTTCTACTTTACAGGTGTCTTTAAAATGTATTTGATTTATACCGTCCATTACTGTTGGTTGACTCCAGTAGTTAGGTTCTGACGTACAAATGAATCCGTCTGAATTAGAACCATTTCCAGTTGCGCTTTTTTCGTGGTAATAACCACCGTCAAATGGACTCGAGCTCATTCCAGCGTAAGCAGTGCTAGTTTGAGGATAGCCAGCTAATAATCCACCAAGTGCACCTCTCATACCACTTGAAGAGCTATGTAAATTAGTATATTCTATCTCGGTAGCAGTTCCGTCTATTGTTATTTTGAAACTAACTAATGTATTTACAAAGCTCGATTCAATTGATGGACCAATTACGGAAATTAATTTTCCTCCTTTACCTGTGTTTGTAATGTCTATAATAGTTTGAAACGCATCGCTATTAGCTGTCATAGTGATATAACCCCCTAGTTGACCAGTAGATTGTGTGCCTTCCAATGCTTGCCAAAAGTAAGAATGTGTAGCAGATAGTATAGCTCCTTTAGTATATTTAAATACCAAATTATCATTTAATACGTTTATTTTATTTAAAGTTTTAGGGTCGTAACTTACTAAACTACCACCACCGCCACCAGAAGGAAAAAATGTTGAAAAATCACTCATATTTATCTATTTTATTTATTGTTAATTTGCTCCGATTATTACCCAACCTTGTGCGCCACCTGCATAGTAAAACTCAAAAGAAGCGTTTGTATTATCTAATACTAAATCTTCTAATAATCCCATAATAGGATTGCTATTTTGTGCAAAAGTATTTACTTCCGCTGACCTTAACACCACTTTAAACGAAAATCCAACTTCTAAATATCCAGTAGGAGGTGGAACAGGGAGGGTATGTGTTAATGGTGTTGTATTTACGAATATGTAAACTTTTTTATCCAGAAAAGTTGAATGAGAAGAACCTATATAAACTGGCAATTCGCTAGTACTTGAAGCATCAGCCCAAGTCATTGTTCCATCTCCATTAGAAGATAATAATTGACCAGAAGTTCCATCTCCTGTAACCTTTAATTCATCTGCTCCTACGATGTCATCGTTAAGCATTAATTCTGTTACAAAGTTATTTCCGTAAATCTCATCGTTATTTTGATTTAATTTATTAAAGGCATTGCGTAACTGGTCGCCAGTTCCATCATTTGCCGTAATACCAATATTTACCGTTTGTTTAGCCATTTTTTTTTATTTATAATTCTGTTGCGTCTGCTCTAACTTGTGTTGTGTCTGCTAATATTAATGTATTATCTGCCGTTAAGTAAGAACCGCCTGCTGTAGAAGGGTAAACTATACCCCAATTATTTGCTTCGTTTGAATTACCAAACCAACTATCTGCGTATATACTTCCCCAACTCATAAACATTCAGGCTTTGAAGCTATATCTATTGTAGATTGGTTAGAGTTGTTGCCCCACCAAGAATTACAATACGATTCGCCCCAATTAATACTATTTGCCATACTTATACAATACCTTATTACCTGTTTTGTTATCTATGTTTTCAAGATATTCCGTTAATTTAATAACGTTATCTTGTTTAGGCTTATAACTTCCTACTTTTTTTCTTTTTACAACACCCATCCACTAAAATTTGAATCGTGAGAAGGGCTTATATCTCCGTTTGAATTACTTCGGTACTCTGGAAATAACGTATTGTTAAAACTCATATAAGCAATAAACCTATCCGTGTAATATTGTGCTAAATCTCTTTCTTTTTCGACTAGGTAATCTACCTCTTCTTTTGATACGTTTTCAGCGTTCTCACTAGAATGTTTAAATACGCCCTTGTTAGCGATTGTATATGCAGCAAAGGGTAAATATTCAACCATTGCCCAATGTATCAACATAGGCTTTATATGGACGTTTACAAGGCTTAAATAGTCCCCTGTTAAAGTACCTGCGATTATGTCGGCTTGTATCTTTTCAAAAAGGTCTGTACCTAAATAGTTTTGTATATGTATATCTTGAGCGGTTTTAATCCATTGAATGAAAGAATCTGTATCTACATTTCCGTTCATTGCAGTAAATTTTACTATGTCTGCTCTTCCTATTAATAGTGCTTCTGCCATCTTATTTATTTACGAATCCCTGATTAGGCATATCCTTTGGTTTGATAGATACTAATGAAGGTTCTTTTGCTTTAGTTGGTGCTTTGATACCCTCGTTTTCTCTTTGTTGTTTATATACGGGTTTTGTTTTAGGACTGTTTATGTCTGGCTTAATACCCTCTTTAGCCATGTAGGTTTTTCTTAACCAAAAATGATGGCAAGCACCACCGCCTTTAAACTTCCAAATACTATATTTATTTTTACCACCTTTACCCCAGCCAGCATTAACAACATTTTTACCCATTTGAAGAATGTCTTCTTTTCGGTATATCTTTTTAGCTGCTACCATTTTTCTGCAAAACTCTCTGGAATTGTTTCCTACTGCTAATGGTGCATATTGGTATCTAACTATAAATTTGTTTTCGTTTTTAGTTTCGCCATCTAAACCACTTTTAGCATTTGGTCTTGCAGTTCCAGTTGAAGCCAAACCTATCATTTTATCTAGTGCTTCTTCTTGGTCATAATCGACCTCACGCTCATCTACTAATTCCCATTCGTCAAGGTTTTCTTCTTCGCCAAGTTCATTTAATACATCAAAGGCTTCGTCATCGTCAAAAGATTCTTCCTTTGCCAATTTAACACCTGTTTCTTCTTCTCTTGCTTCGTCTGTAATGGCATTATCGGTATCAATAAATTCAAGCGGTTGTAGGGTCTTAAAATAGAGCTTTAATGAGATACCATTAAAAGCTAATATATCGTCAATACAGTCTATTAAAAGGTCTTGATACGGTCTTATGGTTACGTTGTTGAATAGTAGTGATGCTGTTTTGATTTCGTCAGCGTTATTTCCTAGTCCAGAGTTACCTGTTCTTATTCCTAAAAGTAAAGGCGAAGTAATACGGTGTGCAACCATTAATTTATTTGAACATTCCGTAGATAGGTATTCATAATGTGCTGGAGCATCATTTAAAGGAACGTCATCTATTGTAGTCTTACTTTCAGCGTTGTTATTAAAGGCAATTATTACCTTCTCTCCACGGCTTCCTGTTAATTTACGCATTACATCGTTTTTGATGCTTAGCTGTTGTTCTTGGTCTGGTATTCCGTTGTTGAAGTTTACTACCTTAGTTCCTGAAAAGCCATTTTGAACGTCATTAATTAAATAATCAGAAACCTCACTTTCTAATTCTGCATAAGCCAAACCACCTTGATAGTCTACAGGGCAATAGTAATCATATCCAGAAATATATCTTTTTGCTATTTTTATTTCGGGTTCAGTTCCGTTACCAAATCCAAAGGCTGCAATTCGTTTAGGTTTGTCAGCAGGTTTAATGTTTGCCCAATCAGGGAAATAATAATATGCTTCAATTTTACCCTCTTCATTGCATTTTTCAGCTCGTAGTGTTTGACGTGGAAAATGTTCCGCTTTATATACCTTTTTATCTTTATAAGTAACCTGAAAACTGGCTTCGCCTAATAATTTTAAATCTAAAGAAACTTTCCTTAAACAATCGTTTGAAAAGATGGAACGCATCGCAGCGTACTCTTCTGTTTTTGTGGAACTATCTAAAGCATCCAATCCCTTACCGTATATCATTGAAGATACTCCACCTATAATAGCGTTGTTAGTTGCGCTATTGGTAAAGAGTTCTATTAGGTACTGATAATAGTTGTTATCCGTTCCATAAGCTACCCAATCCTTTCTTTTATCTTCCGATATTTCGGGTTTGTTGTACGTAGATAAATTAATCACGTGAAGACCGCCTTCCTTTTTGTTGTTATTTCTTGCCATTATAAAACTATAAAGTTGTTAGCTGTTGTATTTTTTATGTATTCGTTATCGTTTACGCTATACGTGGCAACGTTTTGATTTGTACAAAAGATTTTATCTTTAAATATTACGTTAGTTCCATCTTTAATCTCTAACATATACATTGTATTCTCCACTAATGTGAAAATGCTACTGTATTGAAAGTAATAATCCAAAGCCGAAAAGGTTGTAGCCGTAGAACTGAATACCTCTTTGTTGGTTGTCTCGTCTTTTATCGAGATAGTGTATGTAGTTCCAGAGGTGTATTCCCTTGGTATGAAATTAAGGGTTTGGCTATCTGTTGTACTTTGTAATATTGTCATATATATACAATAATAAAACTTTCTTTTTGTTAAATATAAGGCATAAAAAAAGGGACAATTAAGCCCCCTTTAATATCTAGTAAATTATTACTATAAATTTGTACCAACCGTAATAGTTACCGTTGCAGAACTCATTCCAGCGTAGGGGTCAGCAGCCGTAGGACTTGCTACAAAGTTCGCAGCTTCTACTTCTTGACCTACAAGGGTTAATGTATATCCAGAAAGGTCAGCCATTGCAGCACCAGTTACGATAGTACCACCTGTTACCTCTGCACCGTGTGCAAGACCCATCACGAAAACATTTCCGTTATAGTCTTCTACCGCTACGTGTGGACGTCCATAAGCAAGAAGTTTAATTTCCTTGTTGTCTTCTTTTGATAATTTCTTTAACGTTAAGTTTAAAGTTTGCTCAAAGTAAGTTGTTCCGTTTTCACGTGAAGATGTGATAGCTTGTTCAAAGCTAGAGCCACCTTTTAAATCATATTTGTATGCTACGAACGTACCGCTTAAATCAGTAATTTCGTCATCTGCTTTTGTTACTGTACCTAAATCCCCGAAGTCAGTAAAGTAAACGGCTTTCAAACCACCTACTGCATTTTTGCAAGGTTCTAATCTACCTTTTGTTAAATCACAAGCCATATTTTTTTGTATTAAAAAAGGGTAGGCAGTTATCCCACCTACCCTTTTTGATTAATTAAATCTAGTTATTAAGAATAGAGAACGATGTCAGTTCCAATTCCGTACTGTACTCCTGCGGTAAATCTCATCACTACACGTACATTTTGACTTCCATCAATGTCAGCCATATCAATAACTTTTACTTCTTGGTTGTCAGATAAAAGACCTGTTCCAAAGAATAAGTTTGATTTTTCAGCTGCTACCATTGTATTGTTATCTAATCCATTTGCAACCGCAATTTTTACACCATCGAAAGTAAGACCGCCACCGTTGTACCATTGTGTACCTTGGTTGTCTACCCCTGCTGCGCCAATTGTCGCTTGAAATCCTCCTAATGCTCTTACATAAGCACGTGCTACGTTTTGAGAAACATAGATGTAAAGGTCTTCAGAAGTATAGATTGCAGGGTTGATAGCATCAACAACTAAACCTAGTTTTTCGATAACATTTTCTGCTGTTACAGCTGCTCCTGCACCTACGTCAGTTACATCCGTATCAGCTAACATTAATTCTTTAAATCCAGCAAAGTCTCCATTTGTTGCAGCTTCTCCATTCCAGATAGATTGTTCTGTTCTTTGTGCAACTTTAGCAGCAACGTGTCCGATTAAGAAGTCAGCAAATGAAGGAGGTAAGCTATCGAATGAACTGATTCCCATACTTACAGCATCCCAATCTGATTGGAAATCTTTCTTACATAACTGTAAGTTTACTTGTTGTGAAGTTGGCTCTAAAATTCTTTCAGTTAGAGTCAAAGTAGAAGTAGGGTCGAAATCACATCCAGCGTCTTTTACAAGACCGTCAGTAGATACTTTCTTAATTACTTCTTTAAATTTGATGTTTGGTTTAATAGAAATTAATCCATTATCCAAAGTTGAACCGCTTAAAAGTGCAGCAGAGATGTACTGTCCTGCAAATTCCCCAGCGTAGGTAGTTGTAATGCTAGTAGTTGTAGCCATTTTGTTTTAGTTTTTAAATTTATTAATTTTTTGAAGTACTCTATCCATCGTGGTAGTACCTCTTTTTTGAGAATAAAGGTTTAATGCTTTATCCGCATTTGCTTCAGGGTTATGGTTTACTTTTTCAACTTGTGAAAGTTCTTCCTTAACTTCTTCGACAATATTTTCAACAGTCTCTTCAACTGATAATTCGTCTTTCTTTTCAATCATTGCTTTAATCTCGTCAATCATTGACTTAACTTCTGCAAGGTCTCCCTTAGTTGCATAAGACATTTCTTCTTTTTCGTCTTCCGCTGCTTCTACCTCTTCAGCAGGTGCTTCTTCTTTTGGTGCTTCCTCAACGGCTTCGCCAATAGATTTAATGATTCCCTCTTCTTCGATAATCAATTCTTGACCATCTTCAAGTTTGTAGCTTCCAACTGGTAGGGCTACTTTCTCATCTTCGGTTACAATAAAAACTTCTTTTCCAGCAGCAAACTCATCTGCTTCTATAATAGTTCCGTTCTCTAATGTAGCTTGTGCCAATTTAACCTCTTCGGATAATTCTAACCCAAGTGTTTCTTTGATTTTGTTTAACATATCTGTTGCTTTCATATTATTACAATAAATTAGTATTTACTTTGTTGTGTTTTTATATCTTTATTCTTAACCCTCTTTTAATAGTTTCTAGCTCTCCTGCTAAGATAGTTGTCTCTATTCTATTGACTTCCTTTCCTATGGGGGTGTCATAAAACTTAATCCCTAAATCTTTAGCTTGTCTTTGCCCATCTTTTATAATCTCTTCTACTTCTTGATAGAACTTATCAGCTCTTTTATCTAAATCTTTTGCTTCGCTTTCTAGGTCTCTAACAAGGTCGTCTAAAGTGTTGAATTTGTTGTTGTATGATTTGATGTTTGCTTTTAATGTATTAGACATTGATTTTATTCCTCCTAATTCCAAAGCTAACTCTACTTTCTCTTTAGCTAACTTGGTAAATATTCTTTGTACGTCTGGTTTCATATTTTATTGTTTTGGTCTTTTATAATCTGAATCAATAGCTTTATATAATTCTTCTCCCTCTTGAATCCATTTCTGTAATTCTTTAAACTCGGAAATAGAATCTGCTTTTATACCTAAATCCTTAGCAGTTGCTTCAAAAGTTCTTGATATTCCTTTAGCTTCTCTTTCTACGAAATTGTAAATATCATTTCTTACTTTTACAACATTATCGTACTCATTAAAGTAATCTTTAAATTTAGCATCAAACTTTTCTACTACTTTTGTTGCTTTAGTATCAAAGCCCTTTAAAATCATTAAAGCACCTTTTATAGCTGTCATATTACCTAAATCTACCCTTTGAGCAGAAAACTTTTGTAGTATCTCTTTTGTCTTTGAATCCATATTTATACAATAAAATTAATATTCGTTTGTTACGTTTTTATGCTTTCTTTTGGATAATAAACCATTCAACACCGTTACACCAGACCTGAACACCCTCATAAGCCTTATTTACTTCGTAGTATGAATTAACACCGTCTAAGTTTTGAGAACCAAAAGGGGTAATCCTAGCCTTTGTGGCGTTTGCAAATGTAGAATCACTTATAATTCTTTTAACCCTGTTTAGGTTTTTAGCATCAGTTGCATCTGGAAGCGTTAAAGTCATAATACCGTTACCGCCACTCCAAGACAATAAAATCATTTCAGACTCATCATAAGTAGAAGCATCTAAATCTACCGTTTGACCTAAACTTACAGTTAGTGGTGTAGGCTCTAAATGATTTACAACGTAATTTTGTACGTTTTGTAAGGTTGTTTTCTTAGTAGTTCCGCCTTGTACTATTGGCAAATCCTCTGCTCCTGTAATATTAGAAGCACTAACCAACGTTAATTGTGATATTTTCTTATCTGACATTATAAAATTATTTTACTATTATTTTCTTGTAACATTCTACCGCCACTTTCCAAAAGAATTAAATGACTGCTTTTAGTTATATTTCCAATACCTTGTGAGCGTAGACTTCCATCGCAACATTTACGAGAATATTTATTATCCTTGCATAAGCAACCACGTTTATCGTTTTGTGGGCTAGGTATTCTACTCATCTTTAAAAAGGTCTTTTAATTTTGAAAGTAATTGTTCCGCTTCTAATTCAGCTGATTGCTTAACAGGTTCGTTTGGTCTTTCTAGTTTATCAGCAAAATAGCCTTCTATACTAAAGCCTTTAACTTTTCCGCTTTTAACGTAGTCATTCCATACGTCATCGTTTTGGACTTTCATTGATAGCATCCAAGTTCCGATAGGTACATCTAAACCGTAGAATCTTGTTTTGTCTTTCTCATCTTCTACAATCCAACTTTCAACCGCAGTCAATCCTGTCAAAGGAACGTTGTGTTCTAGTGTTGAGTTGTTTTGATTGCCACGTATAAAAAATAGTTCAGAAGCCTTTCTTACAGTTGCTTTTGAAAAATAGATGTAATATTCGCTCTCATTGTTCTTTCGATATATGGGCTTATTAGGAATCAAAGCTGCACCCATTAGAATACGCTTTTCTTTGTTCACTTCTGCAAACTTAAACTCTTGGTTTTTCAATGCTATGAAGTCGCTTTCAATTGCAGGGGATTCTACTATTGATACAGCTTCTATTCCAGAAACCTCATCCTCTTCGTCAATAAATAATTCTATAATATCCATATTAATACAATATCTTTTTAGTGTTTTTGTTAATTATCCTATCGAAGCACTTTCTACAATGTTTCTATCTAATGCTTGTGCATCGCTTACCTCATTACTCACTACGTAGGCTTTTACAGGCTGCTTTTCGTCTTGCCCTATGGATTGTGCTAATTGGTTTGTTTCGCTCGCTCCTACAACGTTAAACGCAGGAGGTGTAGATTTTGGAACTCTTGGTGCTGACGTCGAACCACCACCACCGCCACCTGATAAACTAGGTTTCTTGGTTGCCAAAATAGACTTTAATTGTACTCCTGCAAATGCTGCTGCTAAGCCTGCTTGAATAACTGGATAGGCAGGGAATAAAGCCGTAATAGGAGATGCTTGGGCTGTTTTATAAGCGTTCTGAACACCTTCAATACCTGCGGTTGTTACCTGTGCTACTGCTGCCGCTTTTCCTATTGCAGAACCCTCACCTGCAAGTTGTACAATACTTGCTAATGCTTTTTTATCCTGTTCTATTGCCGCTTTAGTTGCTTCCTCTTTTAATTTTTTCTTATCTTCTTCTGACTTTATAGCCGCATCTGCTGCTGCCGCATAGTAATCTAATTCAGCTTCTGTTGCTTCCTTTATCAAATCAACACGTTCTCTTTCTAATGAATTTATATTAGTTAGCTGTTCTGACCTAAAACCAGCAACTTGTGCTAACACCCCTTCTTTTTCGTTTTGTGCTTCTAATAAAGCTATATAGTTTTCTTGGTTAGCGTTCTTATCGTATTGTGCTTGGGCTGCTGCTAATTGCAAGTCTGCAAGTTCTAGCATTGATGTTTCTTGTTCGTCTAAGATTCTACCTAGTTCAACGTTTGCCGCTATACGTTCTTCAATACTTTTAGATTCATCATCTCTAATTTGTCTTTGAAGTTCTGCTTGTCTGTCGTACTTTTCAATCAAACCCTGTTGCATAACCGCTGCAACCTCCGCTGATTTGGTTAGGTCTACATTTGACTTAGCTGCATCTAGTGTGCTTTTAGCATAGTCTGCTATTCCATTAGCTGCCTTAGAAATAGTGCTAGCTACTTTATCAACACTACCATCAATTCCAGTTAATACATCTACATACTCCTTACCAGCCATTTTAGCCGATTCCATAGCACCATCAAAATCTCCTTCAAATACCTGTTTAAATGCAGTAGCTAAATAACCAAGCATATCTAAGGTACTATTAAAGCGTTCTATAATGTTATCTTTTATAGCTTGACCTAAATCTATAACCGCTTGTTTAGGGTCGCTAAATATTGCTTTAAAATAATCTATTACAGTTCCAGCGTTTCTATCTAAGAAATTAAAGAAATCATTAAAACCTAAACTAAGTGCTTCAAACGTTGTATTAAATGCATCAGCTACTTTTTGATTTTGATTAAACACCTCCACCAATTTACCAAATGCAGCAATAGCTAAACCAATACCAGCAGCTTTTAAAGCCGTGCCAATTCCTTTAATTCCTTTGGCTGCCACATTAGAAGAATCTTTTACATCCTCAAGGTTTTTATCTATTTTCTGTACGCTTTTTGCAACACCTTCTAAGTCCTTTTCTGCCTTATCAACCCTTGCTTCAATCTCAATAGTTTTTGTTACTGACATAGTTCTGTTTTAAATTGTTTGTATGCTTCTTTTATTGATTCGGGATATTTGTTTTTACCTAATGCAATGTGAGTTAATTTCCCTATTTGCTTTTCCCTCTTTGCTATCTCTAGCATTTTTAATATATTTTCTATCATATCGTAGTTTCTCCTGCATCGGCAGTTGTTAGTGTTGTGTCAGCGGTTGTTAATGTGCTATCTGCTGTTTTTGTTAATAGCCCTACAACCTCATCAAATTCGACTTCAAAGTCTATTACTTCGTTTAGTAATTCTAGTTGCGTTTTACCGTTCTCAAAGTTTGTTACAATCTTATTTATCTTGTACAAATCATTAAAAATTATAACCTTATCCTGTAGCTTTATATTTAGAATAACCTTTAAAGGAAGAAAGGCGGTAAACTTAAATAGTCTTCGTGAAGAGTTTACAGATTCGGTTATATACTTTTTATAGTATGTATTAAATAAAGAGTTATTAGCGTTCGTTCCTGTGTACTCGTTCTTCTCCTGACCAAAATGTATTGATTGACTTGTAGCCGTTGTAGGGTCTGCTAAATTACTAGGTATAAAATACGTTGTTAGCACATCTTTAGCTCCGTTAGGGCTATCTAAAACGTTTATAGGCGTACCATCTGTTATCTTATGTGAGTAAAATAAGAACGGTTTACCCAAATAAGACTCCTGACCATCATCTACCGACCAACCCCATTGTACAGATGGTGTATCCGAACCGCCTAAGTCTAATAACTTTTCAAATTTTTGATGCTCAAACGGTAGTTTAATAATATAATCTTCTCCTTCTGGTACATCTTCAACAATTTCAGATACAGAACCCCATTTAGAGCCGAATATTTGCTTATGGAAAGCAGAAAAGAAGGTTTCATTACCCTCATATTCAAACGCAATACGATTGTAAGGCAATACGGAACTAACTTCCGAAGTTGTTGTGTCTATGTATTCGGTAATATCAAACGTTTCAGAAGAACTTGCATAGAAGTCATCTAATGGTAGTATCTTAATTGTATCATCTTCGTAGAAAGCAGTAAGATTAAAAGCCTTAAACAACCCTGTTAGGAATGTTAAAATCTCCATATCAGGTAACTCATTGACTAAGGTAGTTCTGTATGCTACATTTTGTGTGTACGTTCCAACTCTAGTTGCTTGTTTAATCGTAACAGCACCAGAAAACTCAATAATTGTTTGAGTCATTGTAAAGGTTGCAGCAGTATTAGAAATAATACTTATTCTATGTGGGTTTCCTGCGGTCGTTCCTTGGTTTGCGGTTGGTGGTACTAAAACCAATCTATCCGCTTGTGATATTATGTTGTCATCTCCGCCTGTTGCAGTTTGAGTTGACTCATAGAAAGGGTCTTCAAAAGCACCGTTAGAAGTTACCTTTAAAGTATATTCTACACCTACTGGCGCTTGTACACTTATCGTTATAATTCTATCCCCAAAATACCTACCCTTATTGTAATATGCTTCTTCTTGGAATCCTTTTTGCAGTTCAATATCCCCACCCTGCGAAGTGGTAGTAATATACATCAAAGCAGGTCTGTTTCCGTCCTCTTGTTCTAACTTTCCTTTTTGTTTACTAAGCCATAAATATAAATTGTGGTAAGCGGGATTATTAGCATTGAAAAAGTCGGTACTAAACTTAAAGCCATATCTGTCTTCAATTGCTTTTATTAGTAAGTGTATTCTTACCGCAGGCTTTAATTCATTAACAGGTAAACCGTGGTTGTTAGTTCCGTTTGCAGATATGTTATAAGTTCCTGCGGTGTCATCAGTTGAATCATATATCAATCTGTTTGTATGCGTAACTATTGGATATATTATTGCATCCTCTACCGTTGTACCATCTACACTTACTTGATAACCGCTAACCATCCTTTCTTTAATGGTATTGGGTTCATAAAGCAATACGGTTGTTATGTTGGTTAAATCGGATAATTTATCTTTGCCTAATATATCCTTTAACTCTATTGTTTTACCAAAGAAAGTAATACGGTAATTGATTGGGCTGTTGTTCTTCATTTGAACATTTTCCAATTTTATCTTACCACTTTTAAAAGGCTTGTAATTTAGGTATAGTTCACTTTCCTTTTTAGACCTTGCATCAAAACCTTGAATAGATGGATTGTAAAAATGCTTAAATATTTTGTTATTTACTTTTGATGCAGGTACGTTAAACGTTCTACTAAAGTCTGTGAATATCTTCTGTAGGTCTAATACATCCTGTAGGCTTTGAGTAAGTGTAACGGTTTCATTATCGTGTAACTCGACCTGCTCCCCTTCTATATATAGTTGTAGTTGTATCATTAACGCACATTATTTATCTTATTAAAGGCAAAATCAAAGTCTACTGTGTGGTTTATTAGTCTATCATTCAATACGGTTTTATCTGTATAGGATTTACTTTTTGCTATAATCGGTAGTGTTTTACCTTCAAATCTAATCCAAGCATTTTCAGATAAAAACAGTTCTTCAATAGCACTATTGAAATCTTCGTTTACATATCCTGTATTTAATGTAAGGCTAGACGTTCCGTTTACGTTGTACCTTTGTTGTTGACCTCCATAGGTGTTGTAGGTTACACTTGAATTGCTTATGTTGTTTCTCTTGTAAACCTCATCTGTAACATTGAAACGCTCGGTAGTCTTTTTAAAGAAATACAAATCCTGATAAGCACCTAATTTATTTACGAATGTAATTTTATAGGGTGTATATTTAGGCTCGCATACATTGTTGACCGTTACTGTTTTTAAAAGTGTACTATCATCCGTATCATAAACCTCAATAGAATTACTGTTAGCAGGAATAGTTAAATATTGAATCTTTTGGTTTGAGTTACCCGAATCAGTAATTTCGGTTGTAGTTGAATCTATTATAACTTTACCTACACCCTCGGCAAATATTGGAAACTTACCAGCAACACCTTCTGGCAAATACATATTGTTGGACGTATATAAAGCTGATGTACTTAGTTGTGGATTAATAGAATCTTCATAGTAACCATATCCATCAACCGCAAGGTAGCTATTAATTAGAGGGCTTCCTGTCGTGTATTCCAATCCTGTATCTGAATTGTATAAGGTTTGAGATACCGTAACCCAAACAGAAGAACTAATATAATCGTCATTAAAATTTAACTCTAAATAATCCCTTACCAAATTAGCTATCTCAATAGTGATATTGTTTTTAGTACTAATCCTATCCTTGGATATTGTATATTTTAAATCCGAAGATGTATATACTCCTTCCGTTCCCGAATAGATATATAGTTTTATTGTTACACTTTTTAAAGCCATTTTATTTTATTTTAATATTGTATATCTCCACCATCATCGCCTTGGCAGTTTGTTGTGCTTGTTGCTAGTATTGTACCAGATGAATCAATACGCATTATACTAAATGAAGTCCCTATGTTTCCTGCTCCATTTTGTACTTGTGCGCTATTATATGCAAACCATTGACTACCACCGTTAAAAGGACTACCCAAATAACAAACAGTATTTCCTGTGGATGGTGTTCCGTTCACTTGTTTTAGTATTGACCATACCGCATTGTTATCACAAAAAGAACTAGCAGCATTAAAACTCTGGTCTGATATTGCATAGTCTCCTGTTGCAAAATCACAAGCGTTTTGACTTGGAGGTTGGTACAAAGAAACTGTACAAGTAATACTTGTATTATAGTTTAACCAATTTGTGTTTAAGACCCTAAAAGTAACGCTAATGGTTCTTGCCGTTGTAGTTGCTACTGGGTCATATTTATACGCTCCGCTTTCTGTTGTTATGTTAGTAGGTGTTACGTTTGTAGAACCTAAATAGCTTACCGTTCCTGCTATTATATTTCCCTGTGATGTTATCGTAAACGCACTACTAAAAGTAACGTCTGAACATTCTAGGTTCACTAACGGTGCTGCCGTTGTAGGTTGTGAAAATGTCTTACCGCATTCTAATTCTGCACCTGCATTTGTATAACCATCTGGAACTGTAAACACAAAAGTTAAAGTAACAGGTATTGCAGAAGCACCATTATTTGCAGGTACAGATGTAATCGTATTACCTCCAGAATCTTCTATATGGTCAAGATGTGCTATTGAATAACTTGGATTTGATATAACCCCTGTTGCAGATATAGAACCACCAGTTAAATTAACATCGTTACAATCTAATGCTTCTGTACAAGCAGCAGAAACTGAAAAGATGTTTGATGGTGCTTTACAAGCATCAACACTATTATAGGCGGTTACTCTAAGCGTAGTTGCAGCACAATTACTTCCTGTTGATATTGTCAATATATTACCACTTACCGAAGTTGATATAGCAGCCGCTCCATAATTCTGTACACTATAACCGCTTATCGTTGCATCAGCTCCTGCCGTGAAGTAAGTAGCAAGATTAATTGTGGTAGATGTTAGGTTTGTAATTGCTGGAATAGTTCCAGAGAACGTAGGGCAATTGTCATTTGATGCAGGGTCTTCCGCAGGTGTTTGTGTTGGTTGGTCTACCGTTTGAACACAAGTTATTGTTCCATCCGAAGTATTAGAATATCCAGTTGGTATCTGTATTGTATATGTTACACTTCTTGATATTGGACTACCCGAAGTATTCGCATCAAAGCTAGTTGCGGTTCTATCTATTATAGTACCCTTTAAAATACTTGGTTCTGTAATATCTCCTGCCGAACTTACCGCAAAGTTTAATAGGTTTGCCGTTGTACAATCAAAGATTCCTAAAGATACAGTAGGTTCTGTTGCTTCTATAAAGAATGGACTTCTTGCATTTATCTTTGTACTCATTATTTTTTATTTAATGTAAATTGTAAAAACTCTTCTAAGTCTAAACCGTATGCTTCTATTAATTCGTTTGGTAGCTTTTTAAATCCCTGTTCAAATGGTTTGGTAAAGAATAGGCTAGGCTTTAAACCTCTATTATAAATATTACCAGCTATCACATAAGCTAAAGATTTATAATTACCTTTCACATATTTACCTTTATCATCTCTAAATCTTACGTTTTTTCTTTGAGCCCATTTTTCTAAACTTGCTACAAACTGCCCCCATTTACCACGTGCAGAACCTGTACCAAATCTATAAGGGGAATTAGGTGCTTGTTGTCCTTTTATTTTAGCGTTTGGAGAAACCTTACTTGGGTCTGCACCTTTAACACCTAAATCCTGAAAATTACCATAGCCTAAATCCCAACTCAATTTAAACGAATTAGGGCTTGTTGTTAAAACACCATCCAATTTCTTGTAAAGTCCCTTAGAATTGTTCTTACCAGCCTTAGTTAGTCTGCTTCTAGATTGTTGTGCAACAAACTTTCTAAACTTCTCTAAAGATTCTTTTGTATTTGTTAGCATACTGTCATATCGTTTTGGACTAATACATCAAATGTTGCTGCCCATCCAGCTAATTTGTTTTCAAATCTATCCACAAATGGCTCACATCCTACAGCCCCATCCACTTGGAATAGGTCAGTATATAAATCTCCCCTTTGTAGTATTGATACAACCCTATTAATAACTTCTAATTGCGTATTTAAAACATCCTGCTCATTATCATTGCCTACAAATATATCCGTAACCTCGTCCTTGCTTTCGTCTACAATATCCATTGCAAGAATACTAATGTTAAACGTCATTGTATTGGATGCTACATTGCAGTTGTTTACTATTACGTGAGATAATGGGAATATAGTTTGTTTGTTTAAATCTACATCATCAAGACTACCATAAGAAACGGTATTTACAAAAGGCTCTGCATTAAGTGCATCCTTTATTTTTTTCGTTATGTTGTAAAATCCTGTCATCTGTTCTTAATTAGTTTTGCTTCTAGTTGGTTCTTTTCTTTTTCAAATGCTAAAAACATAAAGCATTCGTGGAAATTTAATTTAGTGATATATTCAAATCTTCTAACATCTCCTTTAGAGAGTCCATAGAGTGATTGATACCACCCCCATTTTTTGCCAAAGTTTGTAGCTGCTCCGTAGTCAGTTCCTTCGGTATTTCCTGATTCAAATAGTTCAGGGTAGTTTTCAGTAGTTCGTTGTTTAAATTGTAAAAAAAAAACATGCAACCCATAACAACATCTAAAGGCATTTGCTTCATTAGGTCAGCTCGCTCCAATCCTTCGTACTCTTCTATTTGGTATCTATCTCCCTTTTGTAATGTGATAGGTCTATAAAGAACCGCCATAGCCTTGTGCATCATATCCCAATCAGTAAAGTTCTCGTCAAGGTCTATGTACTCTCCAAGTGTCATATCGTCCAAGACTGGTACAAAACCATACTCAACACCCCTCATTGTAAACGTGGGTATTAAATCCTGTTTGGATTCAAATAGTTTATTTATATCGTTTAGTATTTCCTGAACGTAGATATATTTAATCTTGGCAATGTCCTTTAAATTAAGATTGCAGAACAACTCAACTGTTTTGTGCATCAAAAAACTACTGTCTTGATTTTCATCTGTATTTAACTTCGCAAACTTCTGGTATTGCTCTAATGTTATTTCAGATAATCTACTCGGTATTTGTATTTCAACTTTCATATATATATACAACAATAAAACCTTTGATTTGTATAAATAGAAAAAGGGCTACATTGCTGCAACCCCCTTACTAACTAATCTAAAAACTATGAAAAAATGTTAGCACCTATTTAAAGGATGTGCCAATCCTTATTTTAAATTGTTATCGTAGATGTATTGATACACCTCATCTATCTTATCTTCCAACTCTTTGCTGTTCTGCTCAAAGATATCCTTACCCCTGCTTAATTGACCTTTGTAGTCTATTATTAATTTAACTGGTTGACCGCCCTTTCTCCACTTGTTAGATATTGGTGTCTGTATTACATATACATCATTTGCCCAGCATTCCTTTTTAACTTCCCAATCCTTTAGTACTTTAATAGCCACAGGAACGCATTTAAGAACACGTGCAGACTTACAATGCAAACGCCTGTTAATATCAACCCCCTTTTTATTGTGCTTCTTACAATGCTTCTATTTTCTTCTGATGTTAATTGTCTTACTAACTTGTATTCGTAACTTTCTTTCAAATCTTTCATATCATTTTATATTAAATTAAAATCAATCCCTATTTTTTTTAAGTTCTGTTCTATCTCTTTACGTCTTGCAACTGCTTCTGGTTTGTTATAATCTTCCATTCGTTTCTTGAATTTTTCTAAAGGGTCATCTGCTAGTAGGGACGGATTTTCTAGTAGAAAAAATGGTTTGTTAAACTCTTCCATTTTTTTCTTGAATGCTTCTAATCGTTCTTTTTTTGTTTGTTCCATATTGTTTTTAATTATACACCAAATATATAAAACATTTTTGACATACCAACAAAACTATTAACAAAAAACTTTTAGTAGATAAAATACTGACCCTTGTTTGGATTTTCTAAAGTGTCGGTAAGAATGTACCTAGCAGCATCTATACAATCAGGATGTAGACCAGTTGGCTTCTGGGTCTTGTTGCCTTCTTTATCTGTTGCCCATATATAACCACCCAATTCTTTTTTAAGGTTCTTAGAACGGCTTGAAACATAGATTTCGTTTTGATTCATTAAGTTGATTCCATATACAACTGAATCCCTGCCCTTACTTACTCCGTGGATATTGTGTCCATATCCCTGTAATTCTGCAATGCTCTTTGGTTCTGCACTATCAGCTGTTATATCTTCCCTTATATCTGATTCTTCTAGAAATCTGCTTATATCCCTGTTTAACATTCCCTTTTTATAAAGTACCTCATCATATATATAGGCTTCATTCCATTTATACAATGCTATTAATGTTGTAGGGTCTACCGAATAACCAAAATCCATTCCATAACCTAACAACCTTGCTTCTTGTGGTACTGTATCTATTTCTTTCCAGTCGGGTATGCAAGCCCCCTCTAAACTTCCTACTTCTCCTAGCCCATACACCCTCCACCAGTTAGCCCAATATGTTGAGGTCTTAGCTTTCTCCTTTGCTTTCTCTATTTCTTTTACAATGCTTTCGGGAAGTGCATCATTATCTTTATAGGTTAGTGTTACAAAGTCTGTATCTTCTTGACCTATCAATTCCTTATCTACCCAAAACAATGCGGAGGGATTATAATCTAACCAAATGTTTCCAGATGTCCTTACGGCTAATTGAGAATAAGAATCAAAGGGAACGTTATTACATTCGTTAATATAAAGGTCTGTTCTTCTAGCTCCCCTTAATTTGTCTGGTTGGTCTGTACTAAAAAACTCAATGTAGCTTCCATTGGTAAAGGTGTACTTTAAGGTACTTCTATTGAACTGTGCTTCCTTATACCTATTCAATCCCTTCAGTATGCCTAAAAAGTCTTTTAAAGCACCTCTACGTAGATGTGGTATTGATTCACTTACTATACTTATTTCTTTGCCTTGGTTCTTTATAGCGTAATCAATTAGGATGGCAATAATACAGATTGTTTTACCTGCGCTAGTACCACCCCTAACTATTCTAATCCTTTTGTCTAAGCATCTCAACTTAGTTAGTGCATCGGTTTTAGTTACCTGCATACTAATCTATAAACAAAGGTATATCTTCATTAATGGTAATGTCTTTCGTTTCTCTTGGTTTACCAGCATAGTAATTATAAAACAACTGTACATATTTGAAGTCTCCAACTTCTAGTCCTTTCATTAATGCAGCAAATGCTAATGGTTCTAATGGTGTTAGTTTCTCTATCAATGCAACCTCTTCCGATTTGGGTTTACGTCCTGCATTCTTATTACCTCCGTTGAATTTTCTTTTATCCATAATCAAATAATTTCATTAATGATATACCTTAACAATAATAAAAACAGGCTTTTGTTAAATACCACCTACATCATCATTGTCTTTTCCCTTGTGGTAATCCTCAAAATATACCCATATACTTGCTAGTGTGATTGCCCATCCTAAGAAGAACAATAATAAATAACTTCCCATCATATTCGTTTACGTTTTAAATCCGATTGCATCATATTGTAAATGGCTTCTACCCTTGTGTGAAGGTCGTTTATTTTTTCCTCTGGTGTCTTATCTATTAATATGTGTAGTTTGTCATACAATTCCCCAATACGTTTCATTGGTCTTTTATGTTCAGGGTTTTTTATATCCTCAATCTTTTGTTCTTGTTCTTTGTTTAGTTTCTCTCTTAGTTCGTTTGTTTCTCTTTCTTTTTCTATTCCGTAAACCGACCTATGATAGCTTGCCAATACCAGCAAATACTTGTTTCTAAATTCGTGGTCTGTTTTAATCCAGAACTGTGCTTTCTTAAATCCGTGTAATACAGAAGCGTGATTCATATTAACGGTGTCTCCTATCTTTTGATATACCATTTGTTCACTTTCTCTTAAAATATAAAAGTATATAAACCTAGCTTCTATTAATAGTCTGTCTCTACCTACTTCATTTACATCTTTGTATAAATGTTCTTTTATTACATGTTTTAGTAACTTTGTTTTGTTTGCAACTACTTGCGTGTATTCTGCTTTCATTTAAAATAATCTTATTTGCTGTTTATGTTGTTCTATTCTTTTCATTGCTGCATCGTAATACTTTTTGTCAAGTTCACAAGCTGTTAGTTCATATCCTAAGTTATGGCAAGCTAAAGCTATTGAACCGCTTCCTAAGTGGGTATCAAGTATCTTATATCCCTCCTTAGCATAGTTCATTAAAAGCCATTCGTAAAGTTTTACTGGTTTCTGCGTTGGATGAACTCGATTAGGGTCTTGAGGTCTTATTTCTATCCATTTAGCTACAGTTCCTAACTCTTCTGACATACTCGCAATCTCACACATAGACATAGTAAAGTTCTCTCCTATTGATTTCTTTTTCCATACCACAAAACCCTTCCATTGAGGTAGTTCAAAATTATTAGCTCCCCATATAATTTGATTCCTACTTACTCTTTTCAACTCTTTCCAGTATTCCTTAGAAGGTCTACCTTCTAAACTTTCCATAGAGCCACTAGCTCTCATATCTTTAGTGGGCTGATTAGAGTCTCTATAAGGTGGGTCAACAATAGCTAGGTCAAAGTGGTTATCCTTGTACCTAGCCATTAGCTGCATATTGTCTTCGTTTGTAATCATTAACTTCTTTTTAAGTCTAGTTGTTCTTTTAAGAATGGTTTAATCATTTCAACAGAAGATAGTATTGCGTTGTTTGTTCTGGCTAACATTTCTAACTGCTTAAATATATAATCTACTTCGCTTCTTGTTTTACATTTGCTGTACATAAATTGAGTAGTTCTATTTATAGTAAATGCTTGGAACTTTACTTTTCCGTAATGTGCTTTTAATCTATAAAAGTTGTTAAATAAGTATTCTGCAAAATCCATATCTTTAATTCTACTTTTACCATCTTTAAATTTTTGAGAAGCACCCGAATTAAAATACATATTCAATACATTACCTACTGATAAGATGTCTTTAGATGCCATATACTTATCATAAACAGTCTTGTAGTCAGGTTGGTTTATCGCTGTAGTCTTTAAATAGTCTATTGCATACCAAGTTCTGTTAGACGCATTAAGATTCATTATATACTCTTGGTACTCTTTTAGGTTTGATGTATCAACCCAGTCTATGATATATGCAGGTACAGATTTTAAGCCCATTTTAATAGCTGCTTTTACTCTATGGTGTCCTTCTATTATATTTCCATACTTATCTATTACGATAGGTACTATCCAACCGTATGCAGATATTTTTTTAATAAAGTTACTTGCGTGGTTATTTACAATGTCTCTGTTTACTGTTGAGAACTTTAGTGCTGATACAGGATAGCTTCCTTGAAACGTTCCTACTTTGATGTTTGTGTTTGTCATAATTGTTTTTAATTGTTTAGTTTAATGTTAAGGTTTCTTGTTCTGCTTGATGTCTTTTGATTATTTCTAATCTGCATCGTTTAGCGTGTGAATCCAAATAGCTGCCATTGTATTTGTTTTCTGATACAATCTCTGTAAGTTCTTGAGATGTGTACTGCGAATAAATAAAATCTGTGTAATTCATAATATGTTTGTTTGTTAATGTAAAACTACAAAACATTTTTGGATTATCAACAATATTATTTAATAATATTTATAAGTATTTTATAAACGCCTAAAGAATAGTAATTTAATTACTAAAATTCTGTACGAAGTTTTAGCAAATTATAGCATTCAATATATCTCTGCTTTGCTTTTCCCTTGTATGTATCTTTAAAGAGTTGATACATTTTCTTTGTGTATTGGTATTGTGTATTACAATCGGATAGGTATTTCTCTGCGAACTTCTTTCCCTTGCCTTTAATGTAGTTTACATTGTCCGCCGTATCTCCTATTATCATCTGCTCATAGAAATTGTACATAGCTTCTTCTTCTGTTATGTCGTAAACAACTTGGTGCTTTTGATGATAGTTGTACATCAAGCAGGGGAATTGTTTGTAGTCTTTATCTATTGAAATAATCATTACATTATCTCTTCCTACTTCTTGAGATAGATTGTACCAGTACTTCGCTACTAGGTCATCAGTCTCGATACCGTGCCCATAGAGCGAGTTATAATTCTTTTTGACCCAATCGTGAATCTCTTGCAAAAGGATTGGCTTAGGGGTGTTTATTCTGTTTGCTTTGTACTTCGGTGTAATTAGCTTTCTAAAGTTTCCTAGCGAACCGCTAAAGACAAAAACCCTATCTACATCGTAAGACTCTTCTAGCTTGTTTATAATAGACATAAACACTTGGTCAAACTTTGCGGTAGCATCTTCTAAGTTATCGTGGTAAGGGCTATCCTCTGGGTTTTCTCTTTTCTTGTAGCAGCTTGACCAGATTAAGCTGTCGGCATCGAATAATAATATCATTGTCTGTTTGTTTTAGGTTACTCTTTTTCTTCTTCAAATAGTTTCTTTTCTATTATTTCGATTCTATCAATCATTACCATTAGAACTTTCTGCATTTGCTGAACCTCTTTCATCATCCATATTAATTTACTTTCTTTCATTTATCATTTGTTTAGTTAATACTACACCTGTTTTCTTTTGGTACTTAATCTTATTGTCTTTCCAACTAAATACGTTTTCTTTCTTTGTTGTTCTTTTTCTCATTTCTTTTGCTTGTTACAGTTTCCGCAATTTATTCTAGTGCCTGCATTCGATGCACCACAACTAATACAGTTCCAAAGTTTATTTACCATTTAATCGTTTTAGCTTTTCTATGTATAAAGTTGCATCCATTAGTTCTTGTTGTAAATGCACTAGGAACGCTTCTAAGGACTCTTTGCTATCCTCTAGTGTTGTATTATACTTTTTAATTCCTACTTGACTACGCTGCTCGTATAGGTCTTTGACATCTTGAACAATTCCATCCCTAGATTTTGTTTCTATGGTTGAGGTTATAGTCCAGTTTCGCTCCATCCAATCTCTGTAACCTCTTTCTGTTTCAAAATACTTCTTTATGCTATCGCTCATAGTCCTAAATCTTCTTTTATTCTATATACATCTAATTCCTTTTGTACTTCTTCAATACTAGCTTCGGCTTTCCTTGCTCGCTCTACCGCTCTTATGGCTTCTGACCTGTATTGTTGCATCGCTAAATGATAGTTTCCTTTGTCTAATTGCATTTTGTTAGATATAAGGCTAATCTTAACAATCGCATCCCTTACCTCATTTAGCTTCTTGTTGTCTGGTTTGGCTTTGCACCAATCAAAAACGTTTTGTTGTATAATTAAAAGATTGCTAGTGAGTTCTAAATCTTCCATCACTTCAAACTTCCTAAACATTTCTTCCCTTGGTGTCATTAAAATCTACATTTTTTATTTTCGTAATGTACGCCTATTTTATTTAAAAACAAAATTATTGGCTCATCTCCATATTCAAAGTTTTTCCATTGCCCATCAACATAACGCCTAGTAACAAAACAATCTTTCAAAGGTATGTCGGTATTTTCGTCTTTGTGTTCGTGTTCTACCTTAATAACTAAACCTCCATCGCCCCACCTATCAGCAATGCGTGTAAGCAAGTATTCTTGACCTTTAGGGATTCGATTGTATCTTCTTTTTACCTCCCCAATAATTAGAATCTTATTACTAAACTCAAAAACAAAATCTACATCACTTGGATGTATCTTTCCATTTTGAACCCCTGTAAAGTCTACCGCTTGATTAACTAACTTACTGTTTCTAATTAAACTCATTTATTTGTATTCGTTAAAAACTCTTTCTAGCTTTTTCCAAACACCATTCAAGAAGCAGCTGGTACATCCTGTTAGTTCTCTACGGTCATTAAAAACCCTATTGTAAATGTTTAATAAAGCCTTTTGCTCTTCTACCGTTACCGTGTTTAGATTGCCTACTCTTTCACTTAGATAGTTGTACTCATCTTCTGTAAGGCAGTTTGGTCTGTAATTAGGGAATAGGTAGTTTAATTTTTCCTTTCGCTCATCACAGCCACAATCATCTCCTGCAACAAATTTAACTAATGCTTTAATACCTGTTGCTTCGGTAAACTTTTCTACCGCATCGCCTAATCCTTTGTTTGCTTCTTCGTGGTTCTTTTTCCACTCTTTGTAAGCCTTACTTCTTTTGTCTCCTTTAAATTCTGTCATAGTCTTCATTTTTATAGTCCTCGTACGCTTCGCTTAACTTACTTCGGACGTCTTGTTTACAATTCTTTAACGTGTTAAATATAGAGACCCAACTTATATGAGTCTCTGCTGCTATTTTTCTTATACTTAAATCGGTATCTCGATACAACTTGAATAGCTTTCTATCGTACCAAGCCCAATCTTCCGCAACCTCATCAATCAAAATACATACACGATTAAACGCTTCTTGTTCTTCTAAATTGGTTTCATCTGCTATTTGTAAAAAGTTTTCTTCATTATCAATACTAACTTTCTGTATCTTTCTTTTAGAATTATAATACTGAAAGTATAAAGAACGTAAAGTAAAAAACATATATCCCCTAGATACCTTGTTATATTTAATAATGTTGGATGGTTTCGCATATTTAATTAGTCTAATGTAGGCTTCTTGTACAATGTCCTCGGCATAGTTATATTCTCCAAATCCGTTTACTATTTTAATCCAATCTTGATGCTGACTAGCTACAATATTAAGCCAATCTAACCCTATTATTCTTTTTTCTCTATCCATATAACTGTTAGACTTATAAAACCTATGCAACATTGCAAGGTATTCTGTACTAAATTTTCTTCTTCAAATCTTTCTTTGGAATATAACGCCCCAAACATAAGACCGATAATAGGCTGAATATATACATCAGCTTCTACTTGGTTGCTTATAAAGATAAATACGGTTGCTATTAATAATAATAAGGCTATTGATTGTATCATAATTTAAAATTTTAATATCTCGTTTGCTTCTAGTTTTTTGCTATGCAATATATCTTTACCCATAAATTCAAAGCCTACATTGTTTTGAGTCATTCGCATTTTTAAAGGTTCTTCATACGATGTGGGTCTTCCCCCTGTTTCAGTTTCCTTAATTTTCAAAACGTGAATATGCGAGTACATCCATTCGGTGTTATGTTGAACATATCTATGAATCGTCCAGATGTCATCTGCTCTACTTGAAATTTTCGAACCTCCTTCTGCATCACTCATTGCTAAAGGTCTTGTTAATCCTTCATATTCATGACCAGAATAATGTACTTGTCTAAGTGCAGAAGTAACACCATGAGCGTTTACGCAAACCTGTACGTTATTACTTTTAGTAAAAATTCTTAATTCAGTCAAAACTTGATAATCATATTCGTGGGCATTACCTACCATTTTTAAGATGGATGGGTCTTTAGCTAAAGAGTTGTAAGGGTCAATAAGCAAGCCATCATAATCCCAAGCGTCTTTGATAGACTGGGCTTCTTTTAATAAAGCCTTATAGGTGTACATATCTTCAACGTCTATTATCTTAAAATGATTGTTAGACCAGTCTACTGCATTTGATATTGCATCGTCTGTTGATTCTTGTATCGGTTTACCCATTTTAAACTCGATTATCTTTCTCATTATAGACTCTGGACTATTTTCACTAGACCAAATAAGAAACTTTAAACCGTGCATCTTTGCCCATAAGACATAAAAATAAATTAGAGTTGTGGTCTTTCCAACGTTGGCGTGTCCGATAGCTATAAGTAGATTTTTCTTGAATCTTATATGCTCGTCTATCTCTGGCACTCCTAGTTTTAATCCTGCCTTTACCCTACCATACTTTATGTCTAATATTTTATCCTTTAATTTATTTGCTTGTGCTATCATTGTTTGTTTTATTGTAAACCTTGTGAGGTCTTATGATATTTATATTGACTTTTTTTATTGTATTTTTCTTTAGGCTCTACATAATATCCTGTTATAGGATTTACCAAGTAGTTCCAAAAATCGTATGGCATATCTTTTCCTTCGGGTAATTTCTTAAGTGTTTGTCTGTTCATGTTTGTTAGTTTATCTTAGAGTTATGCACTATACTCAATTAGTGCTTTTTCAATTCTATCTCTTGCTATAATCAACCCTATACTTCTACCTCTTGCAAATGATTTTAATTGCATTGGGTCTGCTTGTACATCTAATGTACCAAAGTCATTCTTTAGGGTTGTAGAGTTTATTTTTATAATTTTATCGTTCAATCCATCCCTTAAAGTGCATAACACCTTATATAGTGCATTGCTTTCTGCTTCTTCAATATCATTAGTCAATAACACTACATTAGCATCATAACTAAGTCCTTTCCTTATGTTTGTCATAAAGAGATTTATTCTATCTTGTATTTCTTGTCTTGTTTTCATTATTTAGTTTATTTAATCGCAAATAATCTTATCTCATACGTTACCCACAATAAAAATGCTTAGTATAGGTTTTCAAAACGCTTTAGTATCGGGAATGTAAGTTCTTTCCTTTGTTCTAGTTGTTGTCTTTCTATATCGCCTAATGGTCTTTTTGTGCCATCAAGCATAAAATGATTGGTGAATTTATTATTATCTAATTGGGTATGTGCATCATTCCAATAAGCGCTTAAGGCATTTTCTATAATACTTTGTTCTTGGCTTGTTAATTCAATCTGTTTCATAATATCGCATTTTGGTATAGTTAATTCTTCGTCTAGTACTTCATTTATAAGTGTAGCACACATACTAAGTCCTGTAATTTGTGTTTCTGTATCTGTAGCATCTTTCACACATTCCAGAAGTTCTTCTATTAATTGTTTTTTATCTATCATAATTTTGTTTTTATTAAGTCGCACTAACCATACCCAAACCGTTGTGGTGCATTATCTAATACTATCTAAGAACTTATCTACATCTTTTATTTTATCCATATTAGGCTTTGCTTTTTTTATAGCATTTTCTAAATTAGATAACGCAACCTTTGGCTCAACAAATCCATTTTCATTTACATTATCCGATTTGTCAACTAAAACCTTTAATTCTTCATCACTTATTTTAGAAAAAATATCTTCTAATGATTTAAATACTAATTCTATCTTGTCCATTTTATTATTTGTGCTATCATAAAGGATATTTCCTAAATGCAATACAAAATACTTTTCGTTTGGTTCAGCACCCCAATTTTCATTACCAAAGCCTATTGAAAAAGCGTTTAATTCAACTATCATAGTTGGTGCTTCTTTGCTATATCCGTTTTTAAACACTACAACATCGTAATTTTTAAAAGGTGGTAATTTTCTCTCGTTCCATTGTTGGTGTACAGGGTCATAATCTAATACAAAGCGCTTTTTCCAATATTCTTTTATTTCTCTATACTCTTCTTTCTTCACGCCTTCCGAAATCATATCGAACCATTGTTTTTTAAGGGTTAGGTGTAAAATCCGCCTAGTAGATAACAATGTATATAATTCAGCCTCTGCATCTGCTCGTTTATATTTTTCTGTACTTATCATTAGTTTGTTTTTTATTTGTTAGGTTATAGGCTTAAAAACGCCCGAAATCATATACTCAACGTTATACACAATTAAAAATATCTTTAAAGTCTAACCAATAAAGTATTATTTTGTTTTTAATTTTTATAAAGAACCTATACTTTTTTCTGCGTCTTTGCTTGTCAATAAACTTTTGCCTATCCCAAGTCTTGTCTACTATGTTGTTTAATTTTCCCATATTTTTAAAAGTTAATAAGTTTGCTAAGGTAATTTTTGTACTTCTTCTGTACAGTCATAGCAAATAGAGCAGTCATTATCATTTGGTTGCTTACATCTTTTGCAAACCAACAATTCTAATAAGTAATCTGCGTGGCAAGGAGAAGAAAGAGGACAAAAGCAAGCAAGGTTTTTACCCCTCAATTCGTTTAAGTCTAACTTCTTTAATCTTATTTGTCCGTCAATCCAACCACTATAACATTCAAGGGCTTTAGCTACTGCACCTTCTTTTTCTATGTATAATCTACCCCAGTAATTGCCGTCCTTATGTCTTACAACCCAATAACCAGACTCAAATAAAACCTTGAAGGGATTACCCCATTTAGTGCCTCTATTTACACATTTAGTATTGTCAGGCAGTTTGTATCCTTTTGTTCTCTTTCTTTGTACTCTATTCATAATTTCGTTTTTAATTATCTAAACTTAAAATAAGGAAAAATATAGTTGCACATATCATCTATATGCTTAGTGGCTTTGCAGACTTCACACAACATAAAGCTATTCATAATTACGTATAGCTTTAAAGAGTGGATGGCGATAAGAACCTGCTGGAGTTTTTTGAAAGAACGTAAACGTTGCTACTTTGCCGACATAATCATCAGCGTTGGCAAACATAGTACGCATGATGTCATAATTTTCCATGACAGGCATGCCAAAAGTGATACCGTGGCTATCAATAGCCAAGAACTTGCCAATCGTGCCGCTTCGCTTGCCTTTACCTTCAACAAATCCTGTGATTGTTGCTTCTGTATCTTGGAAAGCTTTGAACTTGAGTAAGTTGTTTGATCGTTTGTTTTCATAAGGTAAGTTTGTACGTAGTATAGAGCCTTCGTAGCCGGCTTTTAGATTTTGATTGTTGAAGATAGTAGCTAAGCCTTTGTTTGGCGTAAGTGTAGTTGCTACTGGATGAGTATAATGTAAGCTATAAGCTTTGATCATACGGCTTATACACTTGTTGCGCCAATCAAATGAATGATTGTTAGTTGTTTGAATATAATCGTAGCAGTGAAACTGAATAAGAGTTTGATCTTTAGTAGCGTGCTGAGTACGTACAAGAGATATGATCTTGTTGAAGTTATCTTTGAAATCGTGATTGTAAAGCTCGCCATCGAGTACAACAGTTGGGTTAGCCGCAAAGAAAGGTTTTAGCTCGCGACGTAAATGCTGAACGTTTTTGAACTTTTTACCGCTGCGACTGAATGCACCTTGCTTTGTGAAGATACAACGTACGCCGTCAAGCTTAGGCTGAAGAAACATAGTTTGATTCCAGTTGATAGCTTTTTTTTGTTGTGCGAACGCAAGCATTGCGAATTTACCTTGTTTAATCGAGTTTATCATATTTATTTTTTATTGTTTGTATTTTTCTTTTTATTATGTTAGCTTTTTCGTAAGCTTCTTCTTGTTCGTATCTTTCTAATAAGCTTTGTAATCTTATAAGCTCTAAGTCTAGCGTTTGTTTATCTAAGTCGTCTTGACTTTCTACTATAAAGTCTGATTTGTCTGTATGATTTTCAAATACTAAGTGTACTTCTGACGACACGTTGAATATAGCTTTTACTACTTTAGTTGCTACTCGTATAGCAAGATCATCCATTTGTTTGTCTGTCATATATATTATCCTATTAAGTTCGTATTTAGTTTGTAATTATTTTGCATTACGATCTGTTAACACCTCCAAAACGGAGTTTTGTTTTCCATTTTCCATAATCTTCTTCAATAAAAAGCTCACGATCAGCATCGTATTTCTCAATCAGTTTATCAGGTTGACCTACAAAAACAACTTTGTTTTGCCATACATCATAGATCGATATAAAGACCTCAGACGTATCGTTTTTAGGGAATATAGTATAGATATACTCTTGACCCATATCTACCTCAGAGATGCCTAGAAGTTCAATTCTGTTAGTGTCTTCCATTACGCTCACAAAGTCAATTGCAAACTCGCTTACGTTTTTATCTTTAATGTTGTTGCAGACTTTAGCAATGTCTACTCCTAATCCCGCAGGATATCCATTCCAATGATTGTATATATTAAAGAAAGCTTTGTCTACGTGATTATGCGCTTGGTCATAAGCCAAACCTTCTTGTCTTGGTATTACTCTTATTAATGCCTGTGTTGCCATTATGTTATCGTTTGTTGGTTTAAAATGTGTAGTATTACCTGTCTAGCGGTGCCTTGGATGGTCTCTTGTGTGCCTTGCGCGTTTCCGTACTGTAGAACATATAAGTACGGTTTATGCGGTCTAGGAAACGGACTATATTTATTGACTGCCATTATTCTGTTAGATTAGATTTAAACCATTCTCTTGCTTCGTCTAAAGTTTCTTTAGGAAATTGATCCCTGTAACCATTGTATATATAATTTACTTTCATATCTACGTTAAGTAATTTAATGCCGTTTGTTCTGTCTAGTATTTCAATTTGTTCTTCTGTCATGTTATGTAGTTGTTTCGTTTAGTAGTGCCATGTGATTCCATATCATTAACTCTCTGCGTTTAAAAGATATCTGGGCATCTATCATTTCTTGAGTGTAAGCTAGATACGGTTTTTGTATAGCTAAATATTCTAAGCTATTTTCTAGCGCATTAATTTTAGCAAAGCATTTGCCTGCTGTTCTGTCTTTAATTTCTGTATCTGTCATGCTATTTAATTTATATAAGTTAATCCTTTATGATTGAACCAAGCTTTAACACCTGGAGTTTCTACTACTTCGCCATGCTCGTCGATGTCTTCACATGATCTGTAAGCGAACGTTGGAGGTAAATCGCCTAACATATAGCCTTTATATGTTTTACCATTTAATCTTACTCTTGTTTTACCTGTTTGTTTGAATTTATTCATTTGTACATTTTTTACATTTACACGGTATCCATACAGAGTACTTGCACATTTCGTCGGGTTTTGGGGTAGTCATTGCTAGCTTGTATTTAACTGTGTATTTCATATTTATATTTCTTTATTCTATTATCCAATGATACTCGTATTTACTTTGTAAATAGCTCTCTGTCTTTAGTATCATTAAAAACCCATAAGTTGCCTTTTGAATGTGTTCTACGTGTTCTAGATTTGATTCTATCTACTTCCATAGACTGTTCAAACTCTTTTTGTGTAAAGCCTTGACAATGATTGCCTTGACGCTCTTCATTCCATTGAGCTACTTTGATTCGTTTGTTATCTGCCATATATTTTTTAAGTTCTGTCATTGTCATATTCTAATTATTTAAAAGTTCGTATTGTTGTTGTTGTAAATATTGTTGATGTTGTTGTTCTATCTGTATATTATACTGTGCTATTATATCTCTATTTCTCTTCATTAGTAAATGCTTCAAATGATTCTTCATCCATTTCACTTTCAAGGTAGTTTAGCATATCGTGTTCGTCAAACCAGTCTTCAATATCGTAACAAACAACATTCGCTGTGCCTTTTGGGTGTCTACAATCATCTATTACTTCCATAATTGTATCAAAATCAGGCTTGTAGTAGTATACTTCAGAATCGAATTGAAGATCTTGAAAATCTTGTGTTATATAGAATAGCTCGTAGCTATCAGCTGTGCATAGTTCGCCGATTTCTATATCTGCATGCGAAGGTGTTTGAATGAAGTTAATATTTGCTACTTCTTGAAATTTTTCTAATGTTGTCATATTGTTTTCTTTACTATATTATCCGTCTGTGTTCGTATTTACTTTGTAATTTGTCAAGTATTTTATTACCTGCTTTTAATGATATTTCTTTATTTAGTATCATTCTAAATATTAGTTTTCTCAATGTTTTTAATTTTCTTTAGCTCTCTTTCTACTGCGGTTCGAGACATTTTACCTTCCATTTGTTTTAGTATTAGACTGGTTACATCTACGCCATTATATATTGCTTGCATATTATTTTTTATTATTGAGCCTGTAATCCAAACTTCGTTATTTTCTCTATCGCTCATTGTATTGTTAAACTG
>Ga0208545_1000008_pt1 | contig 70594 bp, 89 predicted proteins | sample DEB08_DNA_12_FD_185498 | JGI IMG/M metagenome (GOLD analysis project Ga0208545, IMG submission 185498) | Aqueous microbial communities from the Delaware River and Bay under freshwater to marine salinity gradient to study organic matter... | ecosystem: Environmental > Aquatic > Marine > Coastal ... | reverse complement strand
AACTAGATCTTCCTCACCCTGTAATAGGTGATTTTGATACTTGGGCTCGAGCGTTTAAACCTCATAATTTTATGAGCTAATTCAAAGACCGTCTTTCCTTAATTGGAGAGGCGGTCTTTTTTTTTTCTCTGTTGTGATGATGTTTGTTTTTTTTTTCTTTTTTTTTTTCTTGCTCGCTCCGCTCGTGCTTATACGAGTGCTCTGTTGGTGAGCTTTACTATTTACGGAGTATTACAATGTCGAAACTACGTCCACAGGACTTAGATGAAAATAATGAACTCTTATCTGGTTCTAAATTAGTTAAACCACGTAAGCCTAAATTACCAAAGTTACCCCTCGTAGAGGAGAAAACCCAACGTCGTAAACCACGACAAACTCATAATTCGGAGAATACTTAAATGTCTGACATATCCCCCTTGTATGCAAAGTCTATTAATCGTACTTTAGGTCAAACTAAAGAAATTATTAAACGTTGCTTTAAAACAAATAATATACCCATGATCTGGGGCCCTAGTGGAATCGGTAAAACAGAGATGATTGAAGATCTTGTAGCTTCTATTCCTAACTGCATGCAGATTACCCTATCCTTAGGCTCTAGAGATCCCTTAGATTTTACGGGTATTCCTTCCTTAGAGGGTGGCCGAACTATTACTAATGATCCTACATTAGTTCCACTAGAGCACGATCCCTTACCAGATAATATTCGAAGCGTAGTAGTCTACATCGATGAATTACCAGAAGGGGATACCCCAACCCTTAAAGCCATCTACCGATTGCTTAACGAACGGATGGTTAATAACTCTAAGATCCACCCTAATGTACGTTTCGTAGCTTCTGGTAATCCTGGTTCTGCAGGTGCGCTAACAGAAGAACTTATCCCTACCGTGGCTAATCGAATGATGCATGTCATGGTTAACCTCTGCCATAAAGAATGGATCGGTTGGGCTACTAACAAAGGTATCTCTCCCGTCCAACGTGCATTTATCGCAGATAATCCACAGATGCTTAGCACCTATGACCCAGAATCAAATGAGGATGCTTTTGCCACACCACGTACACATGCTCGACTACATGCTTTTATGGATGGTGATCTATTTACTAGTGATTCATTATTAACTAAAGGCGCTCCAGTACAATTCCTAGGAACAAAGGCCGGTTTAGCTCTTCTAGACTTCGCTGAAGCTACAGACCTACCCCCTTTGGCCGATATATTGGCCGATCCTGAAGGCTTTGATATTGATGCTTTACGTCCTGGATCGATGTTCTTGTTAGGGCAATCCTTGGTATCTCATGCTGAGGCCTCTAATATCGAAAAGGTACTCCAAGTAATGGCTCGTATGCAGGATAACCATAAAGCAGTTAATTTCATGAGCTTGACTAACCTTCCACCAGCTAAGTTATCAGGCTTAATTCAAAGCCCTGCTTTTATGAAATTTGTGGCCGAAGGAGAAAAGCTGCTTAGCATCATCTCAGGAGTAAAGTAATGGATCCCCAATTTAAGGAATATCTTGGCGTAGCCTTACTAGAGCTATATAAAGCCGACCGGTATTTATATAACGTAGCTGCTCGAGTGCGTATTCAACCAGGACCTACTATCGAAGAAATGCCTGAAGTACCGGGGTATACCGATGGGGTGAAAATATATTTCACTCCTGCATGGATGGCCAGCGATAGGGAAGACAGGCTTAATACACTAACCCATGAGGTACTACATATTATTAGTAAACATCTGGTACGTATTAGGAACTTACCTAATATTGATCACATGCGTATGAATGTAGCGGCTGATCTATCTATAGCTTCCCAGCAAATTGAGCTTGGACAAAATGCGGTTATTGTAGGGTTAGTACCTAACGGAGAACAGTATCTAGGAATGGATATGTTCGAAATCTATAAACTGCTCAGTCCCGAGGACGGGCAGAAAGATTTAGGGCATCCAGAAGTACAATGTCAAGCAGGAGATCAACCTGATGACGGAGATACCCCGAACCCCGGTTCGGGTATCCCGGCGCCTACTAAAGAAGAGGAAGCAGATATTGATTCAGCGATCCTACAGGCGGCTATTCAAGCAGAGGCTGAGGGTTACTCGACTGCAGCCTCTAAAGCAGCTGCTAGACAGATAGATCTTCTCCGTGGAGATGATATCCCGTGGTACAGGTACCTCCAAGAGGCGGCTACTAAGCTTAAATCTGATATGCCTACTTGGGCACGGCCAAATCGACGCATGGCTAGTCAAGTGTACTTACCCTCTAGAGTCAAGAAACAACAATTTGAGGCTACTATGGCTATGGATGTTTCTGGTTCTGTAGGACAAGAGGCTCTAAACAAAATAGCTTCTATAGCTCACGACATACTTACTCGATACGTCGATAAATTTCACCTAATTACTTTTGACGACAAAATTGTAGATGAATGGCATTTACGTAGGCGAGATGAGATAGCTGACTTACAACTTAACGGATACGGAGGAACCTACGTAGATATAGTATATAAACATTTAGAGGATAATAAATGTATTCCTAAATTACTTATCGTAGCTACCGATGGTTATATTCCTGACACAGAAAATCCAGGGTATAAAGTCATATGGTTAATAGTAGACAACCCTACTTTCACTTGTGATTATGGGGTTGTTTTACACATCAATAGCGAGAAGATAAATGACTGACTCTAAAGTAGGAGAGTACTACGACGGTGCTATTTGCCCGTGGGTAGTAGTTAAGGATATATGCGAATATTGTTCTAAAGGTAGACCCATACCGCATAATCAAAGTACAGTTACTATATGGCCTCACTCCCAACGTACACTAGGGATTATATTAACTCATATATCCCCTACTGGTCGGCATTCAAACCGTACAGCAAAAGCAGATACTCCTATAAGGATAGAACGATTTAACTTAACTTACGCTCCCGAGCAGTTAGAGCGTTTTGATACCATAATGGCCGCACTCTCTCAGGGTAAAGAATCTGCAAGAATTATCTTACAGATGCTTGCTACGTCCTTGCAGAAATAATAAGGAAATAGACTACATGAAAGCAAAATTATCTAACAATCCAAATACAAAAATTACTGGCGGCCCTGACGACATTATATCTGGGCTAATAGCGTGGACTTTGGATCCTAATGCTTCACAACACTGTACTGTTACTGGAGGACCCGGGGCGGGTAAGACTCACTTAATTAAAGAACTCTACGCTACTTACGAATCCTATACAAAATTAAATATCTTAGCGGATGTTCCTGAACTTATAGTAACCGGCACAACACATGAATGTTTAGGCGTACTAAGCAAACATTTAACTATGTATGACCTCACAACTATATATTCCCAATTGGGCTTAGTCCCTTCTAAAGGGATCATCCATAAACGTAGTGGTAAATACACAAAACCTGCAGCATATAACCCAACTCATTTAGAGATGGATTACACTACAGATCACATATTTGTATGTGATGAATCTAATTTCATCTCGCAAGAGACTTTAACTTTAATAACTAAGTGGTTTCCTAAGATTCGCATAATCTTTATAGGGAGTGAGAATCAATTAGGCACAAGCAGTGGTCCCTCTAAAATATTTACTCAAGGTTGGGATAATTTTTTCTTAAATACTTCTTATCGAGCAGGAAATGCTGAAGTCCAAGAAGTGTACGACAACTCAGAGAATGATGTTATTAATCAAGCAGAACCCTCTTATATACAAAACTCTAGTGTGGTGTACCTTAAAACTCCAGAGTGGGAAGATACTATTAAGAAAGCATATACCTCACCTAAAGCACAATCTTGTATAACTTTAGCGCACACTAATAAACGAGTATTTGAGCTAGTAGGTATGATAAGACAAGCCATGGGGCGCCCAGGATACTTTGACTTAGCCGGCCCTACACAAGCACTTAGAGCAGGATCTTCCTTTATAACTAAAAAAAGTAATATACCTCTTAGAAGAGATACTAACGGAGATGTGTATATCCCCTTTTCTAATGGCAGAAAATCTGCCCATCGAAGATCATATGTAGGCACATCTTATGCACACTATGAATTCTTAGCCAGCAAAAAACATAAACGTCGCCCAGAGGAAGTTTACCCTTCTTTAGTAGCTTCTACGCAGGCTAAGACTATTCACGGAGCTCAGGGAGGAACTTGGGATTACGTATTCTTAGACTTAGTTAATCTTCTGGCGCTTAAAAAATGGGATCAAGAAACATTCCGTCGGGCTAAACATGTAGCAGAAAGCCGACATAGAATTAAACTATTTGTACGTATAGAATAAAGGAGATAATATGCAATACCCAAAAAATATTAGTTACTGGCGAGTAACCAAGGCAGATAAGTCCGTGTATCTGAAATTGCACATTCTTTCTAGTAAAGGATGGAACATGTGGTTACATCAGGAGCTGGCTAAAGAATGGGCAATCCAAGCCTTTGGGTATTCTGTTCGATTTGCTCCAGATGCTCCTACCTGGAAGATAATACAAAGCAATCCTTTTAACTACATAACTTATGCAGATATAGAAGATCTAGACCCAAAGAAAGTTCTAAATATTGAATTACGAGCCCTCGATGAGGGTATGACTCGATATGATCCCTATGGGAAACTTGGCTTAACTTTTTCTTATGGTACAGAAGTTACAACTGAAGATGCTACAAAATTTATGGAATCTTAAATGGAAAATATAACGTATGCGCCTAATACTCAATACTCGGTAGCTATACTTATAAAGAGCTACCTTGTGGGTGGCCAATACAAAAAGATCAAAGAATACTATGTAGATCCTCTAGTATCCCGGGGGATACGCATAGAGGATATTATTGTTATAGGCTTACCTTATACGGACTATAAGAAATGTTCTGCAGCTACTATGAAGCAATCGGTACCCCTCCTACAAGAATTCATGGATACCTGTGGTTGTCAGCATGTTTTGGTAGCGGATACCCCATACCTTAAGAAACTAGCTAAGCTACAGAACTTAGCTAACCTCTCAGGAGTACTTCTACCCAACGTTATGGGCCCTCAGAGGCTCTTTAAAGCCCTACTCTACACAACGTATCAATTCAACGATAAAGCTGCTGAGAGGGTTAATTTAAGCCTTGATGCACTCGTTGAATCATATAAGGGGAAGTATAGGGAAAAAGATATTCTCAAAAACCCCATATATCCCCATACTTCTGTAGATATCAAAAGGGAACTAGATAAGTTATTAGACTACCCGGCTTTAGCTGTAGATATAGAAGGCTTCGGTTTACGCTTAGACGACGCAGGCGTAGCCACTATTGGCTTTGCTTATAGTATAGATAGCGGTATAGCTTTCGGCGTCGACTATCGAGAGGACTTCCAAGAACCTAAACCAAATTGGGAGATAAGATCCCTAGTTAAGGACTTCCTAGAAGAATATAGTAAACGAGGAGGTATCACGTATTACCACGGTATAGCCTACGACGTTAAACACCTAGTAGCCAACGTCTTCATGAAGAATGATCTTCTTGACTACAAAGCTATGGTAGACGGGGTAGAGCTACTTACTACTAACGCATACTGTACCAAAGATATAGCCTATTTAGCTACAAATTCAGCAGCTGGAAATATTTTAAATCTAAAGCATTTAGCTTTAGAGTACACCGGCCGCTACGCAATAGACGTTAAAGATATTCGTAAACACCCATTGGATGTAGTTCTCGAATATAACTTAAAAGACTGTTGTGCTACTTACTGGATATATGAAAAAAACTATCCTACTCTTAAATCTAGAAATCAAGAAGAACTGTATTTAAACCACTTCCAGACAAATCAGAGAACTCTTATAACTATGGAGTTAACAGGTATGCCTTTGGATATGCCTGAGGTTCTCAGACTACGTACAGAACTAGATACAAAGGAAGAGACTTTACTCTTTCAATTACGAAATACTACGGCTGTACAAGAGTACGTAGAACACCGAGCTGTTATGGACCACGCTAAGTACCAAAACTCAGTAAAGGGAGCGGGGCATACTCTTGAGTATTTTAAGGAATGGAAAGCAGATAAACTAGAATTTAAACCTACACAAGATAGAGCGATCGTATGGATACTCCATGAGTACTTCGCTTTACCTATAATCGATAAGACATTAAAAGCACGAGAGCCCTCAGTAGCTGACGATACCCTACAAAAACATGTACAGTGGATTGAATCCGGAAATGTCCCAGGACAGAATGCTCAACTAGCTTTAAGCTTCCTACAGGATGTACGCGAATACTTAGAAGTACAGAAGATTAACGGTACATTCGTTAAAGCTTTTATTACTAAATCTATTAGAAAGAAAGACGGTATCTACTACCTACACGGGAGCATTAACCAAGGCGGAACTATATCCGCTAGGCTCTCGTCTAATGATCCTAATATGCAGAATCTACCTTCAGGCAGTCACTGGGGCAAAGCTATTAAAAAGTGCTTTAAAGCTCCGCCGGGCAAAGTAATGCTTGGACCGGATTTTAATGCTCTAGAAGCTAGAATTGGTGCTCTTCGTACGAAAGACCCAAATATGCTTAAAGTATACACAGATGGTTTCGACTCCCATTCACTTAATACGTACGCTTATGCGGACGGTACTGAATCTTGGTACTCCATGATTACAGACCCAGAGGATCCTCAGTGCATAAACTTAATAATGAAGCTGGGCGTTACAGATAGAAAAAATAGTAAACCTACTACTTTTGCTCTCCAGTTCTTCGGGAACTATAAAACTCTAATGAATAACCAAGGTTACTCAGAAGAAAAAAGTAAAAGACTTGTAGACGCGTTTCACAAGCTATATGCAAAGTATTTTGAAACTATTAACGATATTCTGGATCAAGGGATGAAGGATGGGTATGTTACTGTAGCTTTTGGCTTACGTATTGATACACCAGCTATGGCCAAATCAATAGCTAATACATCTGTCACCCCGGCTACAGTTGATGCTGAACGCCGATCTGTAGGGAATGCAATCTCCCAAAGCTATGGGCAGATGAATACCAAAGCTGCAGATGACTTCATGCGAAGAGTATGGGCGAGCAAATATAGGTACACCGTACATATGCAGAATGTTATACATGATGCTATTTACACGTTTGGGCCTTCGGATCTAGAATGTGTTAAGTGGGTTAACGATAACTTAATTGAATGCATGTGTATGCAGACCGACCCACATATCCAGCATCCGGATGTGGGATTAGAAGCAGAACTAGATATTTTCTACCCTACTTGGGCAGATTCTTTTACTGTTCCTAATAGCGCTACAGAACAAGAAATACAAGAATGTATTAAACAAGCATTAACTAAATAAGCCGAAATAGCTCAGTAGGTAGAGCAGCTCCTTTGTAAGGAGATGGTCGTGGGTTCGATTCCTACTTTCGGCACCAAATCTTGGTTCCACATTAGAAATAATGTGGGACTTTTTTTTTAGTAACGGAGAACCCATGGAATTTATATCTCAATACAAAGGCAAAGCCTTAGAAAAAATTACACCTAAAGCCCTCTTAACTGATGGCTACTACAAGTCTATTAAACGAGATGGGCAATGTGTGCAAATTGCTTTTGACGCTAAAACCAAAGAAGTTAAAATGTGGTCTAGTAATGGTCACCCATTTTATAATACTACCTTAGCGGATTTCCTTAAGAAGTCTGCACCTTATAGCTTTCACGTAGAAGCTGAATTTACTGGCTTCTCTAACGGAATGTTAAACGATCGGGGATTATCCTCTAGAATTACCACATACCGCACAGAGTTTGCTAAAGGCATCCTTAGTTTAGGCCATCCTAAAGAGCATTTCTATGTTTTTGATATTCTATCCTTTGATAATGAGGATGTACGTCAAGATCCATTCTCTGCTCGATACGCCATGCTTATGCAGCTGTCTTATAATCTTAGTTTTATGTTAGTACTGCAGACGTCTAGCGTAACGATAGAACAAGGAAAAAAAGACTTACATACTGCCTTAGCTGAAGGATATGAAGGATTAATTCTAACGCATCCTACACATGTAATTAAAGACAAAGGGCGGTCTAACCTACGTATTAAACTTAAAGATACACCTACTGGTTACGCCACTATTGTAGGCACTAAACCAGGCGAAGAGGATCGAGCTGGAACTATCGGCTCCCTACTTGTTAGGGATGAAGATGGCTTCGTATTTTCAGCAGGTACTGGGCTAAATAGCCGAGAGTGGGTGCTAGATCCAGATTCTCTAAACGGTATCTTAATCAAATTTGGATACGAGTCTGTCAAGGATGGTAACTACCAGCAACCAAGATACCTAGGAGCTGTACTTCCTGATAAATCTATAGTACGCCTTAATGAATACTCGGAGGTTTAAATGAAAATTGATCGTCCTACCAATATTTACGAATTTTTGTATCATCAGGATACTTCACTACCTGATTTTGATGGAAAGGCTACCGTTGTAGTGTTCTCAGATGATACGGCTAAAGTTTACAAATCTGATATGGTTACCTACTACGCTGGTAAGGATAGTAATGGCGAAAGACCTGTGATGGGATTTATTCATAAGGAAAATATTGAACAAGAACGTGAAGATTCTCATGAACCTTCTATTCTCAGAGGCTTACAGCAATGTCTCCATCCACTTACTGGAAAAATATATGTATATGAAGAGTTTCAACCATAGGACTATCTAATGATAAAACGAATACATGTAAACCAGTACGTTATTAAAAATAATGCAAAGACAGGTAAACGAGATCCTACTATTACCGTCAAGACATATAAATCCAATACATATTTTAATGAGGTAGAAATCTTAGGTCCTTCTAAGGTAGTATACTCGCCCGATAAACCTTTATCTTGCGGAGCCAAAGTGTGGATTGAAACCACAGCAGAGATAAAAGGAACTAAATAACCGAATAGCAGTAGTCCACTTACCCATCTACTTGTACCTGTACTTTTCCGCGAGAACAAACGAAACAAAAGAGGGTTACCTTTCTTATTAGGAGATCATATGACCAAACAAATTGCACTACAACCTACTTCCCAAGAGATTTGGGCAACCAAGTATCAACTTAAAGCCGCTAATGGAGATCCAGTAGACAAAAATATTAAACATACTTTTGTGCGAGTTGCAGGAGCATTATCTAAAGTAGAACCGACATTAGATGAGCAAAATTATTGGTACGAACAATTTTTATGGGCTTTAGAGAATGGAGCCTTACCCGCAGGTAGAATCCTATCTAATGCAGGCGCTGGAAACCATAAACCCTCAGCTTCACTTATTAACTGTACTGTATCTGGAACCATCCCTGATTCAATGGACGGCATACTAGATATGAACAAAGAAGCCGGTATGACTCTTAAAGCTGGCTGTGGTATTGGTTACGAGTTTTCTACCCTTAGACCTAAAGGAGCTTACGTAGCTGGAGCAGGAGCACAAACTTCTGGACCGTTATCCTTCATGGATATCTTTGATAAGACTTGTTTTACAGTCTCATCAGCTGGTGGACGTAGAGGTGCTCAAATGGCTACTTTTGATATACGTCATCCAGATGTTGTTGAATTTATTAAAGCTAAGCGAGAAGACGGCAGATTACGTCAGTTCAATCTATCTTTATTAATTACTTCTGAATTTATTGAGGCAGTTAAAGAAAATAAGGAATGGCACTTCTATTTTCCTTTAACTAGTCAACTTAATGCAAATACTCTTCATTCGTCTATGCCCGCGAGAAACTTATGGAATCTAATCATGGCAGCTACGTATGACTATGCCGAACCCGGGTTCATTCTCATAGATAAAGTTAACGAGATGAACAATAACTGGTTCTGTGAAGATATCCGAGCTACCAATCCATGTGGTGAACAACCGTTACCTCCTCATGGTAGTTGTTTACTTGGATCAGTTAATCTTACTAAATTTGTACTAGATCCTTTTACCGATGCAGCTAGATTTGATCGAGCTAAGTATGAGAAAGTTATTCGTATCTTTACTCGTATGCTCGATAACGTGGTAGAACTTAATAATCTACCTTTACCTGAACAACGTGAGGAGATCCTACGTAAGCGTAGGCATGGTATGGGCTTCTTAGGCCTAGGCTCTGCTATTGCTATGATGGGATACACATACGGAGATGGGGATTCTATACGTTTTACAGAGAATGTGGCTAAAACCATGGCACACATAGGATGGCAAGAAGCCTTAGCCCTTGCCAAAGAAAAAGGTTGTGCCCCGATTATGCAAGAGACATTTATCGTGACTAAAGAAATGTTACTTAAACGCCCTGAAATGGTAGATGATGAATGGGATATAGGTGATGAATTAACAGGAGCTTATTTACATACAAAGTATAGTAGATATATGCAACAGCTTGCAGAAGTAGATCCAATGTTAATAAACAACTTAAGTAAATATGGTGCTCGATTTACCCATCACACCTCAATTGCCCCTACCGGCACTATCTCACTATCCTTAGCTAACAATGCTAGTAATGGTATTGAACCAAGCTTTGCTCATCACTATTCACGTAACGTTATTAAGCAAGGTAAGAAAACCAAAGAAAAAGTAAATGTATTCTCGTATGAGTTACTCGCTTATCGTGAGTTAATTAACCCAGATGCTATGCCTGAAGACTTGCCGGCCAATTGTATTACAGCAGATCAAGTAACTCCTAAACAGCATATCGATATTCAAGCAGCTGCTCAGAAGTGGATTGATTCCAGTATCTCTAAGACAGCTAACGTACCCACGGATTACCCGTATGAAGACTTTAAAGACATCTACATGTACGCCTACGAAAAAGGCTTAAAAGGCTGTACTACATTCCGTTTTAATCCAGAAGCCTTCCAAGGCGTATTGGTTAAAGAAGTCGATTTAGAAAATACTGTTTATGAGTTTACTTTCGAAGATGGCTCAGTCATCGATTTTAAAGGTAACGAAGAAATTGAATACGATGGAGAAACACACACAGCTGCTAACTTATTTGATGCCCTCAAAGAAGGCTACTACGGAAAACTATAATGAAAATAACAGGATTTAGAATTAAACCAAAAGAAGAAAAATCTTCTAATACAGTAGAGATGCATGAATTAGTACCTCGGCCGGAGTCCCTAGTGGGTATGACCTACAAGGTTAAAACCCCGGTACAAGAACATTCTATGTACATCACTATTAACGATATCATTTTAAACCAAGGTACAGCCCAGGAAGAACGTCGACCTTTTGAGATATTTATTAACTCAAAAAATATGGACAATTTTCAATGGGTTGTAGCGCTTACTCGAGTAATCTCAGCCGTATTCCGTAAAGGAGGAGATATTACCTTCTTAGTAGAGGAACTACGTGCAGTATTCGACCCTAAAGGCGGTTATTTCAAGCGTGGTGGGCTTTTTATGCCCTCACTAGTAGCTGAGATAGGTTTGACCATAGAAACCCATATGCAAGCCATTGGATTGATGCAGAAGCCTGTTTTGGATAAACACCAACAAGAATATATAGATTCTAAGCAGGAAAGTGTAGAAACAGGGTACCCAGCAAATGCTACGGTATGCCCTAAGTGCTCTACTAAAGCTGCAGTTATTATGGATGGGTGTAGTACTTGCCTATCTTGTGGAGATTCAAAATGCCAGTAGAACCAGTAGAAAAAGATTTACATAAACCAGGAGTTAAGGACGATGCAGGCAAACCACGCATGCATCTAATCACCGAAGGCTTTCCACGAGCTTTATTAGCCGTAGGGGACGTTGCCACGTTTGGTGCTGGGAAGTACTCGGATCACGGATGGGTAAGTGTGCCTGGCGCCTTTAGTAGGTATACCAGTGCTATGCTTAGACACCACCTTGCTGAAGGTGCAGAATCGGCAGATGTCGATGAAGATAGTCAGCTAGAACATATAGCTATGGTAGCTTGGAATGCTCTAGCCAGACTAGAACTGCACCTACGCCATAAAGCACGAGAGAACCCCTTTAACTAGGGCCAATTTAGGTCATAGCAGATTGGTTAAAATTTGCTGCTAGTCATTTGACGGCCTTAACACAACAGGAGTAAACCATGCCCAAAAAGAAACCAGTACAAGAATCAGAAGCTATGGTCGGTGAAACCGAAGTAGTAGAAGCTATCTTTTCCTTAGAGGAACAATTAGCTCAGGTGTTTAATAACACGAATAGAGCTATGGGTCAGATTCAAGAACAGTTTTCTCTGCAGCTACAAATGTGCTTAGAAATTGCTAGATCTAAATTTGGTCATCCTATGTCAGACGAGGCTCAAGCTTTTAAAGTTGCTATTGAAAGACACACAGCTGATCTTGCTGCAGAGCAAGAAGCTATTGACAAAGCACTTAAAGAAGCTGACGACTCTGAAGGCACAACTGAACCAGAAGCATGAGCTCTACAGAAGATCAGTTTGAATTTAAACTAGAACAACCTGCAGATACTGTACCTAAGGTAGGTATAGTTGACGCAGACTCTATTATGTTTAATTTAGGTTGGTATTACAGTAAGGCAGATTTAATGGCGCCAGAAAATCCAGGTAACATGGATACACCTCCGGAGTTCATTTACACTGCTGTAGAGACTTTTTTACGTAAACTCCGAACCCAGATGGGAGTAGATGTTTTACATTTACATTTCTCAGCTAGCTCTAAGAATAAGGAATTATTCGAAGAGTTCATGGGAAAACCTATGCAGACACAGTTTAGAAGTAGCCTAGGTAGTACATATAAATCCAATAGGAAAAATGCACCGTTACCTACGGGATACCACTACACCTTACGGGCTCTACTAGACCAGCCGAATGCCTATATCCACGATAAGTGGGAAGCAGATGAAGCTGTCCTATTACATAAGAAAATGAACCCAGAATGGGTTTTATCTTCTAATGATAAAGATGTGTATAAACAGCATTGTGGTAAGAACTGGAGATATGATAAGAGACAAAAATGGGAAGACATCCCTGCTAGCTTTGCTAATTACTTTGCCTTCTTCCAAGCTATTACAGGAGATCCTGTAGATGGCTTTGGAGGAGTGCCTGGCATTGGCCCCAAGAAAGCAGAGGAATTTGTTAAGCCTGTATACACTCCGACCCAGAACTGGGAAGGAGTACTCAAGGCCTTTGCGTCTAAGGGACTAAGTGATAAAGAAGCGCTTATTAATATGCGATTTGCAAACATGCACCAGCTTAAACTCGATGACGAAGGCAAACCTATTATAGATCTATGGACTCCATCGGGGTCCCACCTACAACCCGTATGGGTTTAATAGCCGCCCAGGAGCCGCATTACTCCGACCTTTAGTTAGTCACTATGGGCATTCGACTATTAGCTAGTGCTCCCTACTACCGGTGAGCTAAGAACAGTTCGGACTCAATTGCTAGTTTCTTATTTTTTTCTAGAAGTACCTTTAACCAACTTAAACCACCTTGGAGATTTATTATGTCTTTATTACTAAGAAAACAATGCCAACCTGTCCTAGACAAAGTAGGCTTACCTGACCACCACGTAGCGGTCAATCAGTCAAATTTACTAGAGATCCGATGCGAATGCGGAAGACCTTTTGTAAGTGTGGCAGGAATTAGATTCAATCGGCAGACGCCCAGTAAGGATGAACTTGCTTACGCAGCTGAACTATTCGCAAAGTATATGGATAGTCACAAAGCTATTCTATTAGCTTACCACGCTAAAGAAGAAGCTTTTAAGCAGAAACCTGAAGTAGTATTGCCTGAAAATCTACAAGCTTACAGCACCCAATACGGTACTATAACTAGCCCTATTAGACGTTGCGAGTGGAAAGTAGATAACTATACACTATCTTTTCTCTACAGCTTTGTTACCAAGGATTTTGATTCTAAGATCACTCTTAAGATTGATAAGTCTTTTACTTGGGACGAACTTAAAAAGTTCAAAGTAAACGATAAAATGCTTAAAGGAATAACTACTATCTTAAATGAGTACATAGAGTACACAGAAGAAAGGGACGCTCTTAATCAAGAAAAGATGAACCTCTCTATTTGTGAAATCTAGTACCATGAGTAAGCATGATATCGTATACTTAGCCGAGGATCATTTGTGGTCTTTCAAAGGTCTCCCGGTAACCCTACCTAGGCCTAGAAGTAAATCTTTACAGGCTACCTTAAACTTCTTTACTAACATGGCTAACAGAATGAGCCAAAATAGTATGAAGCAACGGTATCATGCTTTATTAGGTCCCATACTGGGATCTCCCCCTCCTGTACCTTACCGGGGTAAAGTAAAACTGCTTTACGTGTATTACGCTCCCGATAAAACTAAAAGAGATCTAGATAACATGACTGCCATAGTCATGAAGTTTACTAACGACTCCTTAGTTAAGTACGGATTTCTTGAGGAAGACAATACTCATCATATACAAAACATACAGTTAACGTATGGGGGATTAGATCCCGCTAAATTTAACCACTGTGATTTACATATATTTAAGGATAACTAAACATGGCCCATAATTTTAATTTCGAATCTATGCGGTACCATCAAGGTACTGAGGATCTTACTAAGTATTTAGCTACCCGGGCTAATAGTAAAGATTACCATTTTATACGGGTTATAACCGCGTTCTACTTAGGCTTAGTTGCTACTACTATGCGAAACTCTGTAGTATTGCCTGGCAATAGGCCAGTACCGCTTAACATCTTTGCAATGGGTTTACTCCCATCTGGCCAAGGCAAAGGAGTACTTACAGGGGAATTTGAAGATGTAATACTCAAGCCTTTAGTCGACGTATTCCATACTAATTGGTTAGCTAAGCGAGAAGCTTTAATAGCTGCGGAAGTCAGCCGTAAAGCGACAGCTAACGGAACACCACCATCAGAAGAAGAAAAATATGTACGTAAGTCTATCGAAGCATTAGGTAGACCCTATTGCTGGTTTGAAGAAAGTACGAGCCCTGCGTTTAAACAATGTAGATCCGCGCTTGTAAGAGTCCCTTACGGTAGTTTAAATTTTATCGTAGACGAGTACTTTGCAGTAGATGGATCTAACGCTGAAGTCATGCAGGACATGATTAAGACATACGATGTAGGACAACTTAAGCAAAAACTTATTAAACACTCTTCCGATAGCCCACGCTATATAGATGGAGTAGGTACTGTACCCACAAATATGCTTTTATTCGGGACAGGCAGCCAACTAGAAAATCCAAATATTCACTCAGATTTATGTAGAAATTTAGAAGGTGGTTTAGCCCGACGATCATTCTTCGCATTTACTCGAGACGCCGAACGTACGTTGATGACAGCAGAAGAACGTTTACATAATCTCGTATCTACTAGTGATCCCGCAGCTGTTAAAGTGTACACAGATGCTATATCCAAAATGATTACACCTACTAACATGAATAAAGCCATATATATGGACGACACAGTTAGTTTATATATGTTGGATTACCAGAACTACTGTGAGCAACGGGCGCTTAAAGTAAAAGATAAAATTCTTAAAGCAGAGCTTACACATAGGTACATGAAGGTGTCTAAAACAGCTGGTTTATATGCTGCTTGGGACGGAGATGACGAAGTATCCATAGCTCACTTACAGGCAGCCATGAAAATGGCAGAAGATGGTGAAGAGCATATCGCTAGAATAGTACATACAGTCCCTCTACATGCTCGCCTGGCTGAATTCCTGGCCGCTCAGGATGAGGAAATGACTATGGCCCAGTTAGTGGCTAAGTTACCCTGGTTTAAAGGCACAGCGGCTGCTAGAGAAGAGATGCTTAACTTAGCGTCCCAATATGGTTACTCGAATAGCATAATCATAAACCAAGAAACCAGGAACGGGATTACCTTTTACCGAGGCGAAGGTATAGTACCTACGGATCTTAAGAAGATACGTTTCGCCATGGGAGATCACGAAGCCTACAACTACAAGAACGGAGTTTGTCCTTGGGATAAAGTAGGGCAGGTGTTAACCCAGCAAGGAGTTCACTGGGTAACCCATTGGCTAGACCATGGGCATAGAAAGTCGGAATATGTGCAGGCAGGCTTTAACATTATTGCTTTAGATGTAGATAATGAAAAGTCTACTAGTAACGTACCCATGTCGGTAGCACAAGAGTTACTAAAAGATTACTCGTATATGATGTACGAATCTAAGAGTAGTACGCCGGAATGTAATCGATATCGAATCGTAATGCCTACAACTCACTTACTTAAGCTTTCCGAAGAAGTCTTTGCTAAGTTTATGACTAATATATACGACTGGTTACCCATCCCTTTTGATGAAGTAACTAACCAACGGAATAGAAAGTGGTTAGGGTATAACTCTACCCCACACTATAACGAAGGAAAATTATTACCAGTTCTGGATTTCATTCCGGAAACTGAAGCAGCAATCCGACTACAGAAGCATACCGTAGCCATGGGAGATTTATCTCACATAGAGCGTTGGATGGTTAGGTCTGTAGACAAAGGTGAGCCTAGGAACAATACACTTCTTAGGTATGCTCTCGTTCTTCTTGATGCGGACTTAAGGCAGGAAGTTGTAGAGAGTTCAGTACTAGCTCTGAATAAAAAGCTATCGACCCCACTCCCAGAGAGTGAGATTAATTCAACCATATTTGTAACTGTCGCTAAGCGAATTGCAGATAAAATATAGAGGAAGCCTATGCAGCAACCTACAAGAAGCTTTAGCCCTAGGGATGAAGCTTTAAATTTATTACACGAACTCCTGAGTATATACGACGATTCTATAGCCAGTAATCCTGAAGAACACACCGATCCTCCAGAAGTGGATTTGGAAGAAATTTGGGTAATTACTGAACAAGATGAGATTATAAGTCATTTCGTTCATCCACAAGTCAAAGCCTATATGGTTTGGTTAGCGGCAGAAAATACTAAACTTAGTGATTTAGTTACTTTCGTTGAACGTACCTCTAAACAAGTACTAGATCAACTACATGGAGCAGAAGATGCAACAAAATAAACCACCAATATTATTACTTAGTCAGCCCGGTGGTGGTAAAACTTCCGGTCTACGGAATATCCGTCCCGATCTAGCCAAGCGTACCTTACTTATCAATTGCGATAATAAAGCGTTACCTTGGATTGGCCAGGCAGATTTTCAGATTTACCACGCTAAGTGCCCTACTGTAATACCCGCCGTTATTAAGTCAGCAGCCAAGTCTGGTAAGTTTGACCTAATTGTTGTGGATACCATTACTGTAGCTATGAGTGAGTTCACTCGTAGATTTATCAATACCACTATGCCTAAGTATGTTATGGACGATCAAGGCGCTATTATCTCAGATAAGAATTACATCTCAATATCTGAACGTAATGCCGGAGTAGTCGATAGCATGGGCGGATGGGGTAGATATGCTACGTTAGTGTCAGATATAGTAGCCGAAAGTGCTGCAGCTGATGCTCAGGTAGTTGTTATGGGGCATCTTAATGCTAAGCCAGATGAGGCCGGAGATTTTATCTATAAATGTCCTTTACAGGGACAGGTAGGTAAGCAAGGTCTTGAAGGGTTATTTAGTATTGTAATGCATGCCATGACAATGTCCCTTAAAGATCTACAGGGGCAACATAATCAACATCATGAATTTTTAGGCACTGAAGAGTCTATAGAATTTACGGGAGAACGTTATGTTTACCAAGTAGCTCACACTAAAGATACTATACACACCCATGCTCTACGGACTATTACTAATCTGTGGCCAGCAGGTGTACGATTTATTGATAACGATCTACAGATGGTTTTCGATAGGTTTGCTACAGTGTACGGAACCAACCAACCTTAATTAATTATAACTACAGGAGACAAATATATGTCAAATAACCCTTTCGCTAAAGCCCAGGAAGAAACCCAGGCTCTTAGCTCCGCTTTACGCACACCCGGAGTACCGGCGACTGCACTATACGAAGGCCTCATTAAAGCGGCTTACTTAATCCCTAGTCCATGGAATGATAATGAAATGGATTTAGCGATGCACATTGAATTGCCTAGCGGCTACGAACATAAGATTCAGAAAGCTGTTCTTAGAGATAAATCACCTCAGGTGACGAATGCTAAAACAGGTAAGAAAGAGCTTATGTGGTCATACCAGCAAGTGTCCCATATTGTTGGTGCTGCTTTAAATGGTAAGACATTAGCAGATGCTTTTGATTCTTGCCAAACTAAGAAGGTAGAGATTTATGACTTTGATAGTCGTAAAGATGTCCTTACAGATGTGCAAATGGTTGCTGACTTAGTGGGTAAGAAATTACTTATTGGTTTGCAGCGTAAGATTGCAAATAAGAACCAGAAGAATTCTGATGGTACTTGGACACCACTACCTGAGCGCAAGCAGACGCTAGAATTCGGTATAGCGGGGTCTATTGATGATCGACGTACGTTCGTAGAGATCCAAGCGGGAATTGCCCCAGAGGAAGCTAAAGAAGTTGATCTTTGGGAAAAAGCTAATTCTGGTAAGGATTGGAATGCTTATAAGGAAGTAGCTGCTGTAAGCGGTGTTCCTGCGAGCGTTACTGCGGCACCGGCTGCGGCCATCCATGACTTTGGCGCCTAAACGGTAAATAGAGCCCCGGCACGAAGCCGGGGTATCTATCGTTCGGGTAACCAACCCTACACTCACTACAAGGAAACCACCTCGGTATTAACTGTACCTCGATTGGATTCTGAGTACAACAATTAAAGGAATAAATATGGACGATCAAAATGATAAACAGCTTGAGCTGCCTTTTGTATTGTCTTCTACAGTTAACGTTTCATTTACAAATGCCCAGTTAGTGGAGATCGCTTTAGATACCCTCAATGATAACGGTCATGAATTTGATCCAACGACAGTAGTCTCCAGCTTTAATAAGACAGGGCTTACACTGACTATAGAAAATGTAGTTGGTAATAAACCGCCTATTAAGCGTAGACGAAAGAAGACTTCAAAGAAAGCGAGTAAGAAGCTTACACAAGAAGAGTCTACTGAAGAGCCTGAAGTTAAAGCTCCAGTAGAAGATAAAGGAGATACTCCTTTCGAACCAGCCACGAAGGAAGCTACTATAGCTGAAGTTAAAAAGAAAGAGGGCCTACCTGAAAAGGCTCCGTTTAGCACAGATACGCTAGAGATAGCAGATTCTGATTCAGAAGTAGCTCCGGCTAAAGTTAACCCATTTGACTTTAGTGAAGTAGATACATAATGCGTAGCCTAGCTGCCGCCTTTGGAGCAGCTGTAGCGCTAGCCGCAGGAATAGTCTACACGTTGCCTTCAATATTTTTAGTCTTAGTCGGAGTATTCTTTGTTATGTTTATAGGAGATGCCGATGATAAAGATAAAGAAGATAAGGATACCTAATCCTCCGCAGGTACTGGCAACCTGATGGGTTTGAGCGGATATGGTTTCATCCGTTGCCAGAGAAACCTTTAATTAGCCCCCACCGTAATGGTGGGGGTTTTTTAATTGTTTATAACAAATCCAGTGCACCACGGAACAGATAAGCTAGAGGAAACTGCGAAATCATCTCTAATACCTCGAATGGATTCTGACTCCGGCCGCCACTCATTGATAATCCAAAAGCTAAGCTCGAGTCCACTACATCTGGATAGTCACCCAGTATTTGCTGCGCTAGTTCGAAACCAATTACACTGCCTGGCCGTTCCTTAAATGCTCTCATAATTACCGCCTGGATTCTCAACAGGAATTTGGTATACATATAAAAGCCCATATCATTTATGTACTGTAGCTCTCTAGATGTATTAGGAGCGTAGTCTACAAAGGTTTCTCTTGCTTGCACCATAGCGTCTGCTTCACTCACACCTTCTTTATCTAAGTGCTTCATTAGCGCATACCTGGCCACAAAATCAGAATAAGCAGTAGCTGCCTGTATTTGAGCACCTAGTTTAGTAGACGGATGAAGCATTACAGTTGCAACGCCTTTCTGTAGTAACTTAGGGGAGCTCTTATAACTGTCTGCTATCGTATCTTTTACGGAGATAGGCAATTTACTAAGTAACGCACCATCTAAGGGTCCTGCCGAAGTCTCTCCAGATAAATCAATATCCTCTACAATACTTTGGAACATTCCTGCTTCCATCATATTGTGAATTCCCGATGCGGCCATCACATTCTCCAACCGCTTAATTTCCTTCTTGTTCTTAGCCATGTCCCTACCGAGATCATATTCTAACTGAACTTCAGCTAAATCTCGTTGCCAAGAAGTGTACTGTAAAATGGCACTTAAGCCTTCTTTTTGCCAGCGTACAACATCTACAGGGTTCATACCCTGTAATACAGATACCGCTAGGTTAGATAAAAAGTTAGCTGTAAATACTGTAGGAGTGAAGATAACCGTTCTGTGCTTCACTATACCAATAAGTTCCTGCCACGTAGTTTCAGCTAATTTAATAGTCTCAGCAATAGCCTTATTCATTTCTTCATGGCCTCTATCTACTCGACCACGGTTATAGGCGTCCACTATAGACAATTTCCTATATCCAATAAGTAAATTGAGTTGGCTTTTACGGATGTACATATCTCCGCCCCATAGCTCTTGTATCTCGTCCCGCATCTCCTGCGGCATGAGTTTAACGAACTCTGCTATTTGTCGATTAGTCGACTTAGCACTTAGACGTAAGAAAGCTTTAGGATTACTCTTTCTATTTTCACTATAGTCATCGTAGAGTGTTTTTACTAACTTAGCATTCGCAGCATTACCCTTCGGTAAACGTATATTACGTCCAGCCTGGTTCGCTAGAGTATCAAATACTCCTTCAGAAGGCCCCATTTCGAGCTCACGAGTTTCTTTATCTAATATAGCTCGGTAGCCTACTACTTCACCTCCACGTAAGACAGGGATCAAATTAGGACCTCCTGTACCGATTCTATCTCTACGTGTAACGAATGTTCCTTCTAAGTTACTATTAGCTAAACTAAAAGCTCCTTTCTGATACTCCTCCATCGGAATTTCCGGTCTAGAGTACGTAGCTAAATATGGTCCTAAAGTCTTAACCAAGGTAAACCCTGCAGCTTCTAATTCTGCATGCTCTCTTCTTGGTTTAATCACGAACGTAGATCTATTCTGTGTTTTAGTTCTTACGAAGCCGTCTACCGGTCTGGATTTGTCATCCTTGTATTGCAGCTGTAGAGCTTCTCTGTAATTTAGCTCATCCATCTCAAGTAAACCCTGAATACCATGGGGTTCCTTCCTAATGATGTCCTCTAGTTTATTTCTTGTCTCGTCGCTCATTAGCTTAATGGCATATAAACTACGGAGCTCAGCTACTAATTGAGTATCGTCTGCATCAAATCTACCTGCGTTAGCCCCTAGAGTATTATTAATACCCACAGCAATAGCATATGCATTTGGATTACCTAGATTACCCACAATATCCAAAGCTTTACCATTCATCATTACGTTGGCTAAACTCATAGCCTGGTTATTAATCCAATCCTTGTTCGTAGAGTTTAGTGCAGATAATGTTTGCGCTATACGTGCGTCTACTGCTTTTGTATCTCCTACGAGATTAGCTAGCTCAACCATAGGCATCTTAAAGACCCTAAGGCCTCCTCGGATAAGAGTATCCGTTAACAGCCGCTGCATGCCTACACTTACTTCTTTAATGAATCCGTTACTTAGAGTCTTCTTTGTAACAGCTTCTCTCTGTATTGAACGAGCATCTATCTGTTCATTATTTTCGCTAAGGTCTGCATGTATAGGCCGATCTACTTCTGTAGCGCCTAAGACTTCATTAGCTAAGCCGCTAACAGGGTCAGTTCTAGTATCTGTTATTTCCCTTACTAACTTATCCGCGCTCTTCTGAATTTCACCATTAGATAACTTACCCGGTGTCTTGGCTATAACTATCGCCGCCTCTTTAGCAGTAATACGTTGGCCAGGCACAAAAGTCGGAGATTTACTCCATTCTGAATAGGGGGTACCTACGTTATCCGCTAGTGCCTTAGATACTGCAACAGCCACTTTATTCTTAACCGGGTACTCTACTGCTTGCCGTAGTCTATGGATACTAGTAGTTGTTTCGAAGCTCTTGATTAACGTATCGATTTCAGCCCTAACGTTACTAGGCTCCGTACGCGCAGTAGGTGTCCTACCCATTAACCGACTTACTAGATCACGTAGAACATTAAGCATGCCTTCTATTATTCCGGCTTTCTTTTTGCCCTGTACAGTTACCTTTTCCAATAGTGTCCGCACACGATCGTTAGATAATCCAAAGACCATAAACTCTTCTATGTCCCCGTTAACGTAGTCGTACAAAGCTTCTGCTCGAGCTTTTGCCCCTTCAGAGTCATCAGTAGTACTATCCATTAAGTTGGCTACAGTAAACTTATTGGAATCCCTAGCAGCTTTTTGTAGTGCAGCTAACGTACGTAAGGCTGCTGTATTACCCGCTAAACCAGCCCTAACAATCGGGTGTAATAGCTCATGGGTTAATACCTCAGCGTCGCTCATATCAGTACCAAACCTACGAATAGCTGTATCGCTAGAGCGTATAAATATAGTTTTAGTATCGTTATCTATTAAGCCGCCTAATGTACCTTCTCCTCGGTCCACTTTAATAGAGTAACCAGCTACTTGGGTTAACATAGGTATAATATGTTCCCGCATTAGCTTGTTTAAATTCTCTATGTGTTCAGGACTATCATTAACTCCTTCCGGGTTATTAGGTCTATTTACGTATTCGTTAAATAAGTTGCGTATTATCTCTGGAGTAGCAGGAGAACTTCGAATATGTGCAAAAGTCTCCATGTCGATCCGTCCGTCTGCACCTGCAGATCCCTGAACATTCTCGCCATCAGTTTTTACTTTCTTAACCGTATGGCCACCTTGTTTAGGCGTCAGAGATACGAATTGTTCTACCTTTCGAATTAAGCTATTAATGAGCTTTCTCTGCTCATCTCCTTTTTTAACTTCTTGTTTAAAGTGTTTACTGAAGTCAGCGTAGCTTTTAAAGTACCTTTTATAACCCTGCTCATTTACGTAAGTAGGGGCGTGTCTATTCCCAGTCTTAGTAGTGATCTCTTCAGAGAAGTCATCAGAGTAGCTGGTTACTTTCTCCTCTTTCTTTAGAAACGTACCGATAGCTGTGTGTATATCTTTAGTTAACTCTGCGTGATCTTTACGAAGAATATCCATTAACTTATCTAATTGTGTATCCGCAGCATTCCACAATGAGAAATCATTGTGTAAGTCATTCCATACCTTATTAGTTATTTCAGCTTCTGTAGCAGCATTTAGTACACCAGTTATTACAGCATCGTATAAATTACCACGTACAGAATTACTCTCGGCGCCAGCTAAAGCATTAGTTATAGAATCCATATTAATAATAGATGTAAGTAAACCACGTACACCTATATCTGCAGAAGGAACTTCCCTACGCAATCTAGCAGTACGGCTTTCTGTTTCCACATTTCCATCTTTTACTCCAAAGTCATTCTTCAATCCAAATTCGTCAGGGAATAAACCATATAGCTTTGAACGCATTTTGCCTTTAGCCAAAGGAGTATAAACATACCCGCCGCTATCCTTAGGAGTCTCTTCCCATTCAGTACGCATAATAGCTATAGAATCTGCAGGACCAGTAGCAGTAGCTTGTTTAATGCCAACGAATACACCTAGCTTATGCAGTCTTTGCTTCTCCTCCATAATTTCTTCTGGTGTAAGAGCTCGCCCTTTCGTAGCCTCTAAATCAGCAAGTGCTTTTTTCTGGATAGCCGCGACTACTATGCCTTGAATATTAAAGCTGGCGTTAACGATCTTAGCATTCTGATCGAACTCACCGGTAGATTCTCTGTATGCTGCGGTTATTGTGAAACCAATAGAATTAATGTATTCCTCCCTTAGTTTGGCTATCACATGAGCAGGAAATACTTTTCTTTTATTGGCTGTGTTAACTCTGAAGTTAGTAATACCTGCATTAGCTAATACAGCATTTATCTCTGCTATAGATCCCTCATTCATACCCCGGTAAACTTGACGTAACCAAGATTCAAATAATACTTTAGCTAGAGCATAGTCTCCTGCTTGGTAACCGCCTGGCATAACGATAGCTTTCATCAGCTCTCGAATGGTTTTAGCTTCCTCTCTTGTAGCTCCTAAGGTATCTCCACCTTCTATACTACCAAACTTAGGTAGGGTAGTTCCAAACATAGCTACACCTATAGCGCCTTTAGCATCAGCTATATCCTGCTCTGCTTTTTGAATATCTGCGGGAGTTGGCCTACTATCCTCTTGCTTATACATCTCATCCAGGACTTTTTCTCGCTCTTCCACTAATGCCTTTAAGTCCTCTACACTTTTACCTTCATAAGCTCCCGTCATTAATGGAGCAAATTTTTTCTGAGCTAAACGGCCTAGGTTTTCATACGCATCGTCATTCTTTTCTAGGTAATCCATGGCTTCTTCAAATCCATCACCTTCGAATATATGTCCGCCCGCTCTTAGTAAATTCATTAAAGCATAGGTAGCTGATTTTGGATCATTCATATCCTCTACTTTGAATCCACCAGCTAGTTGTCTAGTAGATGCTTGTACGCCGTTAGTAGTTCCATCGACCTCAGCGTAAGCATGGGATACAAAGACACTTTGTAGGGGGTCTTCTTTAGCTTGTTTAATGGTTTTAGACCAGTCTGATAAGGTCATAAGCGCACTTAAAGAATGAGATTTTTCCTTTAGTTGTTCCACTGCTTTAGCCAAAGGCTCTGAAGATGTATTTTGTTTATCTTCTTCACTCAGTTGTAAATACTCCACAGCTGCGGCAATAACTGGATCAGGGAAATTACCCTCATCGTCCATTATTTTACGCGCAAACTCTTCTTGGTTATCTGCTTTGAATCTTTTCTTATTGAGTCCTAAAGGATCTACTAATGCAGCTTTTAGTCTTAGTACATGGTCTGCATTGTTTACGTCTATAAGCTCTATATTCTTCTTAAGACTCATAGCATTACGGTGCGACTTAGAACGCTGGTAAGACAATGTACGTGACTTGTCGTTTATACGGCCAGTTCTAATAGCGTGGTGCTCTAAATATATATCGCCGTTAGCATAAGCATCTACTTCTGCTTGCAGAGCATCTATCCTTTCCTTTCCAGCTTGTATATCCCGAGTAGATCCCGCTAGTGCCAGCTCACTTTGGAAGGCTAGTTCTGTTTGTAACTCTACTACTGCGCTCTCGTAGTCTGCAGCCCATTCTGCTTCAAAGCGTAACATTCGATCGAGTTCCCCTTCTAAACCAATGTTCCGGCCTAGTTGTGAAGTTTCATCTGCTTCGTGCATATCGGGGAAAGATTCTTTACCCTCTTTGTTTACTTCTGGTTGCATCCAGCCTTGTAATACAAGCCACTCTTTACGCCCTTCATCTCCCTTAGCAAGCAAGGTTTTCATCAATTTCCATTGATTATTTTTGACTAAGGCATGCTTATTAAGTCGATTAATATCATCTATAGCTTCCGGAGTTAACTGTGAACTACTATTAGTTACATAGTCCCCTTGCTTAACCTCGAAAGGAACAGGAGATACTCCTCCACTTCTACGTGCGTCACTACCCGTAATCTTACCTATTACAAATTTAAATTCTTCACTCTTAGTGATATCAAAAAGAGTTTGAACACTTCCAGATACAGCATACCCACCTTTAGCAGATAAGTTTCTAACCGGTAAGCCCCGATCGTCGACTACATTAGGTATCTTTAGGAAAGTTACAACCCGTTTATCTTCACCTGATTCTTCGTCTATATCTTCACCGATAACGGTTTGGCCTGTAAGCTTATTAATATCGCTTACACTTATTGTTTTGTACTCAAGATATCCTCTATTTACTTTAGGCCCTTTCTTAGGGGAGCTCTCCATATTAGCCATAGCTATGAAAGCCATAGTTCCTAAGGATTGAGCTAATCTTGCTTCCCACATACCGTCCAATTTCTTATCCGGATCTTGTTTAAGATCTAACATCTTTAAGATCATCAAACCAACCATGGTTTCCTGGGTTACAGCATGCATACCCATACTCATTAGACGAGTAATAGCCTTGCTGTTTACATCTCCTTGATTAGCCTCAGTACCTAAGAATCTATGTACATCCGCTTCAGTTTGAAACATGGAAGAAGAGCCATTCATCCTAACCCATTCCAGCATGGCCATAGCCATAGCATCTTTTAAAACAGGAGCTAGCTCATTGTCTACACTTAAGAAACCATAGGTAGGTGATCGGTTAACTAGCTGAGCGAATAAACCTATTTGATTCTTTTGGTCTGTTTTGTTCCCTGGTTGTAGTCCTTTGCCTCCGGCAGCTAATTCAGGGGTTAATGTGTCTAAGGCATCTGAAAACTCAATAGAGAATTCCTGTATACGTTGAATTATTTCCTTATGCTTCTCTTCGAATAATCCTTTCTCTTTAGTGAACTCAGCAGCTATCGCAGTGAATAGATCATCTGTCTTGGCTATAAGTCCTGCAGCATACTTAACTCCTTTACGTACACCTAACATTTTACCGATAGCTCTTAGAGCACTAGTACTACTAGAGTCGCTTTTCTCTGCAAAGCGATACACTATCCCCTTAGTCCAGTTTATAAAAGACTTTATAACTGGGGATTCTCCAGCCTTAAGGTTTATCTCCGCGATATCTGTAGTGGTATCTTCGATCCTTTGTGTTACGATTTCTTCGGTTGTCTCCGCTTCTTTCTCAAAATCTAATTCTTCTTCCTCCACTACTTCTGGAGTTTCCTCCAGTACTTCTTCCTCTAATACTTCTGGAGTTTCTTCTGTTTTGAGCACCGCATCTTCTTTAGCTTCAGTACGCTCCTGTATATTAGGAGCATCATCAAATTGTGGAGAGGGCTCAGGGTTAGGAATTCCTTGATCGAAGCCACCACGGTCCATCTGTGGGGAATCTAAGCCAATATCCTCAACCGCTTTCATTACCTGTACGAAAGCATTGTTGTCATTCCCTACGAAACCCAGCGCTATACCAATAGCCGATATAATCTTACGATAAAGACTTTTATCTTTATCCATCAATTGCTCAGCTAATTCTTTATAGGAAATAACAAAACCAGGAAACTCAGCTACATTATTAGCAAAGCCTCCTTCTCTTTGTGATCGCTTAAACCAGCGATCTTGGAGTTGCTTCAGCTTACTTCCATCTGGATAAGTACCCGCCATAAATTCGGTGTATTCTTTGGATATAAAAGCAATGGCAGTCCCTTGTTTCTTACTCACACTAGCCGGATTATTAAAGTACTGGTGTACCGGATCTTTAACGCGAGCATTAGTAAGATGTTGAGCGAGTACAGCTGCTAGTTCTAACGGGTTAGTTACAGATACATCAATAGATACAGTCTTGGTTTCTGCGTTGTACGTACCTAGGGTTTTACCCCCACTATCATGCGTATCTACACGTATACCTATTTTATTTGCCGCTTCTGCTAATACACTAAGCATTCCCACTATAGCTTTGCTATGTGGAGTATTCATATCACGAAGAGTTTCACGTAAAGAAAATATAGCTTCGTTTACGGTTTTTGCTTCTGTCTTTATTAAAGTATTCTTAGGCGCCTCTTCTTGCTTATTCTTAGCATCCTCTGCTTCTTTCTTACGTAACTCTACTAAGTTCTTTTTTAGTTCTTTTTGTCTGGCGTTCAAAACTTTACGTTCTGCGTACAACGCTGCACGTTTATCAGCTTTAAGCCCACCTTTATCTAGCGTACTTTGTATACGCTTAATCTCAGCTGCGTTATCATTACCCTCGCTTATAATGCCCTGTTTGGTATTAGGTAAATCTTTTACACTTACCTCTACTACTTTTTTATCACTTGTTGGTGCGGACTCCTCCGCCCCTTTAACATCGTCCGCTACCGCGTCCGTGTTAGGGGCTACTTCGTCCGTCACCGGTTCTATTTCTTCTTTGGCATCTTTAGAAGCCTCTGAGGTCTCCTCAGTTGCCTCAGGAGCTGTTTGTTGCTCTTCGGCTGGTGATGTATCCAGTTCCTTTTCTAGGGCTGCTTTCGTCTTATCTGCTGCTCTCTGAGCTAGTCTTTTCTCATATAGTACGGGGCTAAAGTGAGCCATAGCCATATCTATAGCTAAAGTTTGGCCTTTTTTAAGAAGTTTTACTTCTTCATTAAATAGCTTAAGGAATCTTTCAGCTTGCTCTAAATCTTCTACGATGAAGCTCTCTTTATTGTCTGTGCCATATTCGAAAACAACAGGTTCAGTATTCTTACGGTCAGAGTCTTTGAGTTGTTGTTTATAGTCAGCTATCGCCTTAGCAATACCCTTTTGCTTTTCTCTCTGTAGCGTGACAAATTTACTTAAGTCTTTTACAACAGCGTTAGCCATGGTCCGGCTGTTATCAACTACTGCCTGGCCCATACTCATTAAGTGAGCCCCTAGACCCTTTTTACCCTTAACGTTCGTACGTGTACCTAAAGATTCACCTCTAACTTGTTTAGCATTCTTTCTATTGGAATCTTGTATGACTTTTACATCTGTATCATATTGCTTAAGCCTAGCGATAAGGTCTGCCGCGTATTTATTTAAGCTAGCTGTGTCTGCTTTCTTCCCTGGGGCAGATCCTTGTACATCCGGTTCTAAATTGCCATCACTAAACAGTAATCCAACGTCTCCGGTATCGTTTACGGGTATGCTACCTCCGACGCTTTCTACATTATTAATCTCCCGTTCCATAGAAGCAATTGCTCCTAGAGCTGCTTCAGATTCAGCGATACTTACCGAGTCTGCCTTACGTTTGGCTTTATCCTGTTCGTCGGGATCGAGCTCACTTAGTTCATTAATTAACGCTATTCGTGCTTGTTCTACAGCTGCTTTAGCTTTGGCTTTAATCGTAGGATCCGTTAAGTCTCCTGCTATCAAAGTCTCAGCACGTTCAGTTTGTTCTATACGTCTTTCTCGTGAAGTCTTAGTAGAAGTGCTATTACTATCGGCAGATGCAATACTTTCTTCGGAATCGAAATCTATCTCGGTATCTACATTGTCATCCAGTTGAGGACGAGGAGTACTTATAGTATCTATATCTTGATTAGAGTCTTCAGCGGCAAATTGTAAGACAGCATCTAGTTTTTTCTTATGGGCTTTAGGTGTAACACTACCCTCAGGTAGTTTTAACCCCGTCTTTTCCATGAACGCTAGCAAATCATTTTTTATAGCCTGGGGTACCTTAGGGGATTCCATAATAGCCTTAGTGACTGCACCTGCAGCAACACCAGTAGTCCAAGCTGTAAATACTTCGTCTATGTCAAACAGACTATCTTGGCCTTGTCTAGCTGCAGCCTGGTCTAAGAAAGATACCAACATCTCTTCTCCACCTTCTGCTAGCGAACCTGCAACAAACGCTGCTCCCATACCTACTGTGACGCCTGTTTTGGCTGCTATCTTTTCGCTAAGATCCTTAGCAAGCTTCCCAGCTTTTTCTCCAGCGATACCTTTAATGCCTTTACCAATTGCAAGTTCAGCACCTCCTCTCTCAGCGTATGTAGACAGTACAGCTAAACCAGCTTGGATATCGGATTGATCACGATCTGGATATTCTCCGTTTAACTCGTAAAAAGCTTCTCTAGATTCTTCGTATTTATCCGACGCCATACCTATCCCAACTAATTTGGGTAGACGGACTAATCCAACCATAGAAGGTATACTTTCTGCCGCAGCAATAAAAGCTGCACCGGTACCATCGCTCAGTTTTACTTTAGCTCCGTTAACCCAGTGATAAGCTGCTTTACCATACTCACCTTCTGTCCAGGCTTTCTTTGAAGCTTCTCTCTCGGCTATTAGTTCTGGATTACTGTCACTGTCGTTTACTATAGCTCTATTAGCTAGGCCTTTTATATCTGAAGCCCCCGTAACAGGATCTATATATGTTCGTTCTTTCATGAACTGTTCATTCTTTTCCATAGCCGTACTATAGTTTTCATTTCCAAATACGTGCTGTAAACTGGCGCCAAGGACAGCCAGACCTTTATCCCCTGTCTCGCCTATTGCTTTATTTATATCCCCGCGTATACGTGCTCGCTCTGTCAGTATGTCATACGCTCTTGACTGCCCTGACCCACCTTTAGTTATATCTCCGTATGTACTTACTTGGTTTATAAAGTCTCTTTGTTCTTTATTTAAGTTATTCTTTATAATTTCATTTTCAAATTCTTCAGCACTTTTAACACCGCTATCCCGGTATAGATCTACATCGATAGGCGCAAGCTCTCCACGTAGACCAGCTATAGCTGCGGCTTCTTCTGAGTCAATACGTGCATTCTTTTGAGCGAATTTAGCTTCGCTATGAGCCTGTCTACCTAAGATTTTAGCTTGCTGACGGAGATCCCCTATCTCTTTAAATATGCGCTCGTCATCAGCAGTTATTACTTGGCCAGTTCCGCCATCTTTACTCTTCGCGCCTACGATAGCGATAGGTTTAGCAAAAGCATCTCCCAGCCCACCAGCCATGGAATCTGCTGTATCCTGCATGTATTGCGTAGAAGTATTTTCTACGCCATCTAATCGTGCTTCCACATCTGATCTATCTTCACCAGGCCGTCTTCTGCTACTGCCGTAGGTATTTGTTAACCTTCCGGCCACATTATATCTCGAGAAGAAACTAGCGTTATCCATAGGATTATTCATAGCATCACGAATATCCTGATTCTGGCTATCCAGTAAAGCTTCTCCCATACGTCGTCTATCTGTGGCTAGAGTCGAATCTTTGGTTTCTCCTTCTCTCCTAAATGCTCCACCTGCATCCCTAACTCTATCCTCAAAATTACTCTTAGCTAAAGCACCACGAAGGAAGACATCCTCATCAGAGATATCTTCTAGAGGAACTCCATACCTACGAGCTAACTCTGCACGTTGCTTATCCATCTTCTTACGTACATCTTTATGCTCATAGTTCTTTCTAGGATCGAACACCTCCCATGTATCTAAAGATCTATGGTCTTCTCCTTGTGTTCTATAGTTAAAAGCGAGTCTCTCCCCGGTGAAAGAATCCCCATCAGTTATTCGACCTCTATTAGCTATCTCACCATCTTCGTATATGGTGATGGACTGGGGCGAAGAAGATAGCGCATCAAGTTCAGCTTGGGTTATAGGAGTTATCACATTAAGATCCTCCTTGTACTTTTCGCCAGCTATAGCAACAGAATCCGCAGGCTTTAAACTCTTTACGCCCCGGTTAACAGCTGGATTATCTAAAGGATTAGCCATATTAGTAAGGTCGGGTAGTATAAGGGTTTCTAGTTTTAGGAGGATATTTACGCTTTTTATCCTCAGCCTTCTCGTTTTCGTCTGTTAGTACTTCTGAGGCTGTAGGGTTTTTAATATTATCCGCTACGTCCCCCATGGTTTCCCTCATAACCTGTCCAGGAGTAAGGGGTTTTGGTATAAGGAACTTATGAGGGAGTTGTTCCCATATAATCTGATTATTACGGGCCCTATCTACGAATTCCTGCTGCTTTGGGGTAAAAGGACTACCATCCCTATTTTTGTCCTGAGCTGCGAACTCTTCATATATTTGTTCTTCTGATTTAGCGTCTATAGCTATAATACCCTTTTCTATCTGCTTTCTTGTAGCTTCATTTTCTTTAGAGGTAACGTGTATCTGTTGATCCCGCACGGCAGCGGCTTCTCTACCTTCGATCGTAGTTCCTATTTGGTCATTAGGAGTCAAGGCATCCCTATTTCTAGGGTTAGCCAGCCATTCAGATAAATACTCTTGTGCGTCCTGGGCGTCATTAATTCTTTTACCCCAAAAAGGCACAGCTGTACCATCAGGCAGAAACTGTCTAGCTCCCATGAATGCATCATTATAAATAGAGTGCATCATTTCTTTAGTTATAACGCCTGTGGTATCGGACTGAATAGCTCCTTGGATGTAACGCATGGCTTTTTCCTCTTGGTCATCCATGGTCCCAAAAAAATCTGTCTCTTCAGCAATTATACTATCAGCTAAAGTTGCAGCTTGGGTATTTCTGTCCACTAATCTTTGTTTAATTTCCTCTTCACTTTCTTTTTTCTTAGCGTCTACTTCTCCCTCTTCTTTTAAACGAATGCGCTCCTTTTCATTGTATATCCGAGATTCCGTAAGCGCTTCTTTAGCTGCTTTTCTCCGAGCCGCTTCCAGAGCCAGATTATGCGCATTCTCTTTATCTAGTAATGCTTTATCATGCGCCTGGTTACCAAGATACTGTTCCTGATCTTGAGCAAAATTCTGGTCAAACTCCTTGATCCCTTGCTCGTAGTTTTCTCGATCTTGGAGCATGCCTATACCTTGACCCATACGAGCCATGTATTCTTTCTTCTGAGCATCTTGCTGTAACCCGGGCGCCTGTAAAGTATTCTGAAGCCCACCAAGAGCTCGATCGATACCCCCAACAGCATCCCCAAAAAGAGAATTAGATCCTCTATTACTTTGGGCTACAACGTCTTGCCATCTTAATGGTTGAGCCATAATATTCCCCTATGATGCGCCGTCGAAGGATGTTTTCATTCTATTAGCATCCATGTACTGTTGATGCAGGCTTTGGCCTTGAGGGGTACCTCCTAATCCAGCAGAAGCCAATGAAGCAGCCTTATTGTTACTTTGCGAGGTATTGATTGCGGTTCCCTGGTTATATAGATTAATTTTGTCCACATCTCTATTATGAGCAAACTGTTCTTTACCCATTTTAAGGCCTTGGCTGCCAAAGTAGATGCCTGCTAACCCTTGGGCTATCCCTGCAGCAGTACCCAACTTATCCAACATAGTAGGATCGCGCATTTTATTTGCTGCGGTATATTGGCGCATCATATCTTCCCAGGGGTTGGTAGTATTCCCAGCACCAATAGGGCTAAAATTAGCGGGTTGGTTATTGGACCCCGAAGGTAGCTGGCTAAAGAACTTAGCCATTAAGTTGGTTGCATCAAAGTTATTTTCATCACCCATAATTGTACTCCTCGTTAAAATCTCTGAAAGGTTCATATGCATTTGCTTTAGGTAGCTGCATTTTAACCTCGTAATAATCATCAATTAACCGGCTACTTATAGCAGGTAAATCAATCGCTGTTGTCGTTCTTCTATAAAACTCTGCGGGTTCCTCTGTACTCTCTACATTAGGAGACATGCGTTTATCTATAGCCGCCAGTATATCGAACTCTGCTCCGTAGTTTAGCATATCTTCTATAGTATCTAACTCATCTTTCTTACGCTGGTAAGCTTCACTCCATTCTTCTGCATCTTCCTGCAGTTCTGCCATCTCTCCAGCTATGTACGCTTCGTGCGCTTTTACGATTGCAGTAAACGCAGTATGAAACGTAGTAGACAAGCTTAAAGTAAGGGCCTCAAAATTGAATTCCCCACCTAATAATAAGAATCCAGCTACTGCAGCTACTATAAACCCTGTAGTGCCCCCTATTTCAATAGCTAACCAACTTACGGCATAGTTAACTACGAGATTAATACTCATTATGGTTGCTAGGTAGGTAAACCCTTCTTTAGCTCCTATATTGAATGCTGCACTTAAATCTCCCCCTCCACTATATAACGCAAATATTATTACAGCAAAAGTTAGGAAAGCTTTAAACGTATCCGTTTCATACCAGGATAAGTGTACAAAATCCACCGTGTACACGAGTAGGCGAAGAGATCCAAAACATAGATCTTCCCTATACGTAAACGGTACACGCTCAGCTACAGTCTTAAATAAAGGAATAACTAGATTCTCTTCATTGCCCTCAAATATTACATTTCTAGACCCTTCTTCTATCGTATTTACTATATGTTCAGAAGATAAGCCAGAAACTATAATCTCTTCGTATATTAAATCTTCTGGTGTGCCGCCTACCATAGGACGAGTAAATGTATAGGCATTCTCCGAACTAACGACCTGACATACTTCGGGAGTCCCGGTACATATTGTTACGCTGCCGGATCCCTCTACAAAATTACGTGTATACCCTGGCTCCCCTACTTTTATAGTTGAGGTGATATAATTGTAGTTTATATTATTCCATAAGCCATAGCCGCTAGCGTCTTTAAACTGTAAAGTTTGTCGTTCTCCAGTATCGTTAAATATAGTAAGAGAATCCGGGTTACGCTCATAGAGTAAGGAAAAAGTTTCCGCTAATCCAGCGATGTTCCACTCTTCTTCCCCAGTAATACTTAAAGAAGATGTTAAGTAAACATCGTCTATTAAGGCTTCATCTTCATTAGTTTTAATGGCCTCTACAATATCCACAGGGTCCATGTTTATTTTACGTAATATGTTTTTTATACTCGGAGACCCCGCTAAAGAATCAACCTCTGTCCCATAGTCTACGCCGTCTAATCTGAGGGGTACAAAAGGGTACACCTCGTCCTCTATAAGGGGTGCTTCGGCAGTAGAGGTATGTAGTTTGGGGATCGCGTTCGTAATCTCATTATAGATCTCTACATAGGTAGCCCTATAGGTAGGTTCTGTAGAGCCATCTTCTAGATTTAAACCATACAAATCATAAGTTACATAGTGCTCCCTAGATGTCAAAGTCCCCGGTAGATTGACAGTACCGTGTACTACTTCAGCTCCTCCGGCTCCACCTACTAATTTGTATATAGTTACAGTAGTAGGAGTAGTCACCGATCGACTGTAGATATCTGGGCTCACAATAGGCGTATCTTCTAAGTACTGAGCTTCGTAGTATCCCGGAAGTACTTCTTCTCCTATTTCCTGTACTTCGGTAGCTGTAATAACGTAGAAAAAGCGGGTAGCTATCCCGTCTGTAGGTAAGCTACCATATGGATACGTCGCCTCTAAATATTCAAGCCAGGCCAACGCTGCAGGAGAATCCCCGATAGTGGCCGTTACTTCAGTCTCTCCGAAGAAATAACTCTCACTTTTACTATAGCGCTTCATAGCATTTAAGCCAGCATAGGAACCCGTAAGGGAAGCCATCAATAAATTATCATTGATACTTCCCCCAGTCCATATAGCGTACATAACCGCTTCCCTAGCTAAATCAGGTAGTTCCTCATATAAACGCGGGGAGGAAGCGGATACATATAGTTCGACGGCCATTGGTTAGCCTGCTGCTGCTGCTTTCGTGTCCATATCGTCCATGGCTAGCTTTATATCGTTAGCAGTCAACCCAGCTAAGGCAGAATTATCTCCTGCCCAAGTATCATTTGTATTCAGTTGAACTGCAGCTAAATCAGCATATATCTTAGCTCGCTTAGTCGCCCTATCTGCTTGGTACCCTTTTACTTGTTCTTCATACAGGTTTATCTGCGCTCCGATGACGCCGGCCGCAGTAGCATTAGTTTGAGCTTTTTCTGTAAGTTCTTTCTGGATAATTAAATCAATCTCTTCTTGGAGCTTCTCTCTTTGTTGATCCAGGATCTCTTTTTGTTTATAAATTAAGGCGTCTGTAGGAAGGGGAGGGTCACTTAATGTCATAGTATTAGCTTGCTCTGTTCTTATTTGAGCAGCTAGTAACTCGAGCTCTAAAGCAGTCTTAGCAGCTTGCTGATCTGTGATCGGCTTCTGTAAGGCAAACTGTACAGCAGATTGCATAGCGGCACCAATAAGAGCTGTGTACACCGTAGCGTAATCATTACCCCTAATCCTTTGAGCATCGAATTCTTGTTTTAAATGTAGAGTCGACGCTTTAAGGAGTTTATCAAATACTCCGTCACCATCTAAAGCTACGGTTGTTAGATCATCTACGCTGAATGGAATTGCTGCCATGGTATACCTCTTAGTAAAAAGCCCCAGATATACTGAGGCTCTTCGTGTTAATTAATTATGTTGCTTCTACCTTAAAGGTTAGCAGCTTCCGCTCGGATAGCCTGCATCTTTTTAAGATCTTGTACTTCTTCGGGAGTTAGATCAGGTAAGTAATCAATACTAAATTCCTTAACTTCCCGGGACTTAGTATTACCAGGCCCAAAAAATTGTTGATACTTCTTTTCTTCCAATACATTTACCAGCATCTGTTCTAAGTGCGTGGGATAACCATAAGGGAAAAACTTCTTAAGGGTACCTACTACACTGTTACTAGCCATAACGATTTCACCTTGACGATCGCTATTAGTCTTAGTTTGGTTCTGACAAGTGACGATTACTCTTCGTAAGCGAGTAGCCTGCTTAACCTTTTTCTCTCTGTGACTTTGTGCAGTTTCAGAGGGTAAAGATTCTAACTGAGCTAAATGCCCCTTAATCTTATTGTCTAGAGTATCTGCCCCGATATTCGGAGAATGATCAATACCTAGTTCTTTTGCTTGTTCTTTAAGTTGTTGAATTCTTGGTTTAACTTCTGCCATTGTAGTGCCTCTTGGTTATTTATATTTACAATCAGAAGGGGGACTAATGTCCCCCTCCTTTCTTACTAAGATTAGATCTTAGCTACTACTTTAAACAAGCCAATCCATTCAGGACGGCTAATCAAACTACCGTAGTACCACTGAATAGAACGACGACCTTTTTTACCGTAAGGATCATCATGACTCATTGTGTCTAGACCTGGCTTCTGGTGCATTACTACCCACTTAGAACCAGTCTTACCACCAATACCTGAGTGGAAAGATACCTCTGCGAAAGCACCCATACTCATAGCGAGCATTGGGTATACATCGTACTTACCATCTGTTACGCGATAACCAGCGTTAGTACCTTCAGCAGCACCTGCACCCGCCCAGTACATCATACGAGGAGATACGATAATGCGGAAAGCATCAATAGCGCCAATCTCACCGTTCATAGGCTTACTAGCATCTGCATACTCGCGTACGTGGATGAAAGCAGGGTTACCAAAAGTATCAGTCATAGACTTCAACGTAGGGATCATCTCAGAGCCTACAATCAATACTCGAGCTGCATCAACAGTCTTAGTATCGTTCTTAGTAGAACCTAGGATCGCCTTAATCTTCTTAGGCGCCTTGTTGTTAGTCAAATCGATATCCATTCGCATGAAGTCATCGAATGTGGCTACGGATACTGTATCTGCTGCTACACCAGTAAGTTCGTTAGTAGCAGTAGCTGCTCCACCGAAACGTACCAGACCAGCAGAGTTCAGCAAGTCAATCTGCAATCGATCTTCTGAGATCTCAGCCGCTGCTCGTAGCAACTCACGATGGTTATGCATCTCCAAGTCTGCATCAGAGTCAAAATCATATGACGCTGCTGTGTACTCTTCGAAGATACCCATTTCGCTTAGTGTAGACTCGATAGATACACGAGTGTTACCCACACGATTAACTCGACCACCATTCTCACTGAGAGTAGGCATCTTTGCAGTAACATTACCGATATCACGACTAGAACCCCAAAGGTTACCAGTAGCGTTTACGGACGCACGTTCTACGATAGTCCATGCTGGGGTAAGGGCTTCTAGAGCTGTCTTACTTGTATCATAGTCAGTAGTTAGTACGCCTAAACTATCGAAAATATCTTCTGCATCTAACTTAGCGGCTGCAAGAGCTGCTGCTGCATCTACACCTTCACCGACGGCGTAATGAGTACCAAAGCTTGAATTCTCACGATTATCAGAAGCGTTGGATTTAACCGCAGCACCTGCAACAATTAGAATTGTTACCTTTTGATTTACTGTTAAACCAGAAGCATCAATACCCTGGTCTGTGAAGTTGCCGTCATGCAAAATAGGCAAATAATGATCTTGTACGATCTTCTTACCATAATGCTTAGGCATCTGTTCTTTATCTGCGAACTGACCGAAGTACAGTTCCTCTGCGACTTCAATTAAAGCTTTACGCTTATAAAAGTCGGTCCGTTGTTGGGCCCCTACACTGGACGGGGTTCCGCCAGCAGGATCCTTATATTGTTTTACTGTAGCTTCAGCCATAGTTCATTCCTCTTTAATTTAACTAAAAGACATTACTAAGCCAGTTCAAGTTTTAAAAACTCTTCATCGCTTAGATCATCAAAATTAATAAATTCAGCCTTTTGGCTTCCTCTATTCTTATTTGTAGACTCAGCCGCTTTACGCGCTGCACTCTGAGCGTTGCCTATTTGCTTGCCAGAGGAAGTATTGTGTCCTGCTTCACGAGTGCCCTCGCTACCCACTAGGTTTTCCCTACTGCTCTGGCCGTTAGTCAAATTCTTGTGTCCCGCTTCTGGGTTGCCACCCGTACGTGCTGAGTATTCCTGAACTGTATTCCAAACGTGCTTATACGCTGCAAAATCACTTAAACCTGGGAGGTTCCCCATTACTCTTTCTTTGGCAATAATATCTTTGATCTGTTTGTACTCACCATTTTCATGTTGAGCCGCCATCTGCCTAATCAATTGCGGGTTACTCCTAAGTTCAGCTTTAGCGGAGTTATCAAAACTAGACATAGTTTTTAACGTATCCTCATAACTCGGTAAAGTACTAATATCGGAGAAAGCTTGTTCAACAGCATACTCTTCATCAGTAACCGAGAAATCAGGAGGAGTGTAACTCCCCTCTTCTGCATCGCTTACATCTACATCAAACGCATCTACACCGCTTGACGCTACTAACTGTCTGATAGCTTTAGGATCTTTATTTTCTAACGCTATCAGAAAGTTTAATTTTTCCGGACTCATAAGCTTATGCTTTTCAAGCATGCTTATAATCTTAAGTTGTGGAGCTAATTCCTGTATTCGTTTATTAGCTCCAAGACCTCGTTGAGCCAATGTTACTAGTTCTTCAACAGAATTAACAGTAATTTCTGTATCTCCCATTTTTAGGGGAGTTTTAAGAAGAGTAGTAACTGGATCTGAATCTTCTTCCTCTACTGAATCTTCAGTAGTCTCCTCTTCTTCATCTTCTGTTTCTTCTTGAGGTTCATCTTCGGATTCTTCTTCAGAATCCTCAACCTCTTCTATTTCTTCCTCGGGAGTCTCTACTTCTTCTTCGGAGGTCGGTTCTTCCCTTTCTTCTTCCTGCGGCATACCTGGGATAGGTAGTTTATTAAATTCTGCATCATCCATACCCTCGTAGTCAATTTCTTGTGCTTCATCAGCCATGTTAGTTATCCTGTTGTAGTAAAATTATTGCATCCTGGGTTTCTCTGACTCCTTGTTCAGCCAGCTCTCCTTTAGTAACTATGTTCTCTAAGTAGTCCCTGAATACAGATATACCGGTTAAGGTAGTTAAATGTTGTTGCCTCTCCTCTGGAGTAGCTGTGGCTAGTTTATTAACCACTTCTTTAGTTAAGGCTTCAGTGAAACCCTTATCAATAACATCTGCCCAAGCAGGATTTAGTTTAATATCCTTTAGTCGCTTAGCTAGATGTACATCAGCTTGATACCTAGTTAGTTCGTCCCTAAGGGGCTGTAAGTTAGCCATTTATTCAACGTCCTCGATTCTTTTTTCAAAGGCCTTATAGTGGATATTACCCTCTGCTTGTACTTTAAGCAAATCTCTGGCACGTTCATGATTAGTACCGGTCTCTTCTTCCACGAACTCTAACTTCTTAAGATCGGTATCTGCAGCAAGATTCTGAGCCTTAGCCATTTCAGTTTGGGCTTTAACAGTCTCTGTCTGAGCTTTAGCCATATCCAACATACCACTGCTTTGGTTATTGTGTGCTTTACCTTGCTCGTTAGCAATTTGTGCTTTAAGTAGTTCCATTTGCAACATTTGCATTTCTTGTTGAGCAGGATCAGGTTCTGGCTTATAACTTTTAATGAGCTCAGCTACTTCAGGCATATTTTTAAGCTCTGCTACCTTACTGGTTAATAACTGACGTAAACCAGGATCTTCAGTAGTTTGACTAACGAAAGCTAGATCTGCGGCTAGTTGACTATCTTCTTCAGCTGTACGAATCTTAACGCGTACATCTGTAGTTCGTAATCCAGGTTGAGGCTGTACATAAGGTTTACCTGTAATTCTTTCGACCATCTCAGGCTCTAAGAATACTTCATTCATACTCATAACTTTTTTAGCTACGTCAGTTAAGCCACTAGCGATACGTCTAAGTATTCCGGATTCGCGTTTAGCTGCAGCACTAAGAGCTCCTTTAACGCCGGCAGCTACATCACCTAGAGCCGCCCCACTAACTCCTTCACCGTAAGTTTTAACTCCAGTCATACTTTCTGCTTCACCAGCTTGCATTTGCAAAAGCTCAAAACCAGAACGTGATAGTTCTGGGTATGTGTGGTGAAAGAAAGCCATTCGAGGATCTACTCCCTGTCGGAAAGTATAATCTTCTCCTCTACTAAATTTTAACTTATTAGGCTCATCAAGTGCCGATTCCATGTGCCCTATTTGGCCGTTAGCCGAGCGACCTACCGTATCGATCATACCCCGGGTAAGAGCTCCCATAATTAATTGGTTGTCCTCTAAAAGTACACCATCCGGTTCACCGAAGTTCTCTCCACGTACCGGAAGATATTGGGTAACGACAAAAGGAAGAGCTTTGTCTGGAAAAGGATTCTCTACCAGGCGAACCATAACGTTGCCTACAAAAGTAGCAACAATAGGAACCAGAACTTGGTCATCATTAATGTCCCAGAAACCCCAGTACTCATAAGCCATAAACTCTTTACGTGCATTATCTGCAAACTGGAATTCAGTAGTCTTACGGTAGTCTGTAGGAAGATCTGAATCATCTTGAGATATTGATTCTACGTTTATAGCCTCTAGATTTTCATACCCTTGGGCTTTTAGCTTAGAAATATTAGTGGGAAACTTAAAGATACCAAACTGTGCATCTTTAATTTTACCTCGTGCATTAGGATCCAGTAAGAAAGACTTAAAAGGAACGATCTCTACTGTCGGCCGGGATACAGTAGTGAATTCTTCTTCACGTTCTGTAACCCCAATGATATAGCCATCCTTAACAACCGGAACTTCTACGGTACGCTTTTCAGTTTCTAGTTCCCAGCCTACACGGTAAACAACCGTACCTTCATCGACTACTGTACGTACGGCTTCGTCTATAAGGGCTACTTTATCAATCTCATTTTCAAATTGATGCTGAAGTACCGTACCGTCTTGTTCAGCAATGGGCCCGTCTCCGGCTGTAACTGGTTTAGCTGTAAATAAAGTTGCTGCGGTATGCAAAGGCTCACTTAAGCTGGCATATCTCCATTCCGCATGCTTACGTATAAGCTTAGGTACTATGCTCGATCGACCTACTCCGCTTTCTACAGCTGCAGAACCAGAAGTGGTTAAATTATCTAACCACTTATCGATTAATCCACACTGTTTACTGTGGGAACTCTGTGCTTCCTTCAGATCTTTACGTAGGTCTTCAGGAGAAGGAGCATTTTTCCACTTAGGTTGTAAGGCCTTACTTTTATGATCTTTCATAGATTACCTTTTTTAAAGAGCAACATTCGTAGTAATCACAGCCCAGCGAGTATTCATAGCCCTCAGAACTACAAATTTTCCTGCAGTGGCTAAAGGTATATCATCTAAAAAGCCGTTTGGCCCTATGAATTTATTTGTAGCTCCCCCAGTCATTACTACTGAACTGCCTGTATTAGTTGCAGCATACGCGATTACTGTAATTTCAGCTCCAGTTATGGTATCTGCAAGAGGTAAACCGACTACGCCACCATCACATCTCCAGGTTGAGCCATTAACTTGATTAAAATCTAAATCACGTTGTGTATCTTGTATAGCCAAAGCCCCGGGAGTTTTAATTATTTTTGGTCTACTTTTAAGATATAATTTATTAGATACAGCTATAAATTCCCAAAGACCTTCGCAATACAAGTTAATGCTGCTACCTAAACTGACTTCTCCTTCCATGTATACCGTTCCACCATCAGGAAGGTTTATTAATATAGGGGAATTAACGGATACCGTGAGTACATTGAAGATAAGAGTAGCTCCATCATACCGGAAAGGTTCAGGTAGATTTACCGATGTATTGTTACTGAGGTTAACATACCCACCTCCTTTAATATTACTTGCATCAATATTTTCAGTACCCCCGCTACTTAAGGTAGCAGAGTGGGGAAGAACATACCCCAATAAATTATTACTATTAGCTAAAGTACTTACATCTCCTGTCGTCTTATTTAGATATTTGTGAGCGAAACGTTTACCTATAAGCTCTAAACTTGCGTAACTAAAATGGCTAGAGGCAACGCCTTCGTCTGGAGAATACGTAGTTCCACTTGTTGAGATATTTGATGTATCAACATCTGTATTATTCGATAGAGTTAGTAATACATCATTTCTATCGGGACCGGTATGCCCATACCATTCCCCTATTCCTCCCGTAATAAACTGCCAATTTCCTTTTGTTTCAGGTAAGGCGCGAAATTGGTTTAGCAAAGTATTTAACCCCGCTAGGTAAAGAGAAGCAGTGTTATAGCCATCCACAGATTGATTTTTATCTTGTTCTCCTTGTAGCCATAGAGTTAAGTCTATTCGTTCAACACCACTTTGTTCTATCTGACTTAATACAGAAAAAGCAGTACCCCCACTACCCTCATTTGCCCAAAACTCAGAAGTAATGCCTGTATCTACCCATTTTCCTATAGATTTACCACCACTTGCATTTATTAAGACATAAACATCCCGTCCAGTTTGACGTTTAAGTTCGTTGGCACAAGATATAGCTGCATTATTAGACCCATCTCCTGTTAATGGGGTACTTCCCCAAACTGGTACTTCAAATACTTTATTATTATAATCCCAAGTAAAAACACCGGGTTCAATTAGTTCTGATGTACCTGTAGCAGCACGTATACCATTAGGTACTTCACTGGATCCCTGCATATTCGATTGCCCAGAACCTAATAAAATAATAGCAAAAGGTTCTTTACGCTTATACTCATTACCTACTAAATCAAATACAGCATCTCTCCACCCTTCAGCAGTACTGGCTTTACCAATAGTAGTCACTCCAGTAGCAATCCAATGAGTACCTAGACCATCATTAAGAGTAGTCCCCCCGTCTGTGTATAAAGAATCAATACCTGTGTAATCAGTAGTTAAAATATCTGAATTTAGTGGAATATGAAGACTCGTAAAATTATTTATTAAATCTTGATAAGCAGATAAGTCGTCGTTATTAGCTGCTACTGCTACAACTGCATCAGTTATAGAGGCTATAGCACTAATACTAGAAGCTGCACCGCTTAGCGCAACTACTTCATTTGAAATTCCCGCTACTGTCGTTACACTCGCAGAGATATCTGCTACGGCCTCAATATCTGCAACTTTCGTTGCTAGAGTATTAATATTAGATGCGTTTGCGGCTGTAGCATTGACGTTTTCTGTATTCTCCGCCACAAGTTTTACATTCTCGTAAGCTGTTCCAATATACTGTTCTACTAGTTGGTTGGCACTTAGGCCATCTAATGGAGTTTGCATGTACTGCTCCTGGCCTAAATAAAGCCTTTGTCTGTTAATTTTGTATTTACGGTATCGTTTTCCGGAATTGCGGGAGTATTCTTCATTTTAGCTATTAGCCTTTCATACTCTTGGCGCCAGACCTGTGTATCCGATATTTCTTGTTGGGTAGTTATTCCCGCACTCATTATACTCGCCACATAAGCGTATAGAGCATTAAGCGTGTAATCAGGAATAGCCAAATAAGTTGTACTGGCTTCTTCAGCTGTAGTTACTTGGGCCGGCCGAGTAAATCTAGTGTAGACCACCCCCAGTATATCGCCATCCTGTACGAATGGGTGCTGAATTACGTTATGTTGCGGAACAAAGATACTATCTACTCTATTCCTATTATTGATAGGGAGCTCTCTTCCCTCTTTATCGTAAACTATCTGTATACGTAAAATATCATCTTCAAACGGAGCATATACCGAGTCATCTACAAACTTATGAGTTTCGGTACCAGTTACTAAACTGTACTTACTATGAATAGGGTACGTTAGAATACCCTCAATAAGTTTAAGCCTAACGGCATTCTCGTTAAGTGATAAGTCCTGTTGAATTTGGTTTACTCCCCGGTTAACGGCTGCCATAACTCTAGGGTAATCTTTTTCGTTAATAGCTCCTTCTGCAGCGCCACCAACAGAATACTGCGCCAGCTCACCAAAAGTGAGGTTCGACATTATTTGAAGTACTGATGTACTTCCATTCTCCATTTTATCTGCCATGTAGCCTCTTACACAAAGTAACTAGATTTTTTATTAACTTCTGGCTCTTTAAACTTATGCCAGAAATCGTCTGGCTTATCCCCTTCTCTTACAGGAATGCTACCATCCCCTAAGTATGTAGACGGAGTCCATATTTCCATCATACCTAATTGAGATAAAGAATCCAGCCAGTCATCATTCCGCGAAACTATACCACGAGTTGTTACACCTTTTAACTCTTTTACAGCTTCTTGTATACGTGGATCTTCTTTTAATTCCTCAGGTAACCATATTTTACCCTTTTTAAACTGGGGCAATACTAGGTTAAACCTATCTAATTTGTTCTTATTGGTGGGGCTAAGTATTCCTACTCTGGTAGTTCCGCTGGCACTTGTACTCTTCGCAATATCGAACCATATATTCCTAGACATCTGCTCTTTACGAATCCAAGGAATAAATCCACCTTGTTGTCCGTTAATCTCGACACCCACACTTAATGGGTCATACCGGTGAGCCAACTTAAATAAGTCTTCTAGATTATTATCCATGGTTTGGCGTTTTAATACTCCATCTACCCAGAACCAATGATTCTTACTATTTATAGCCCATACAGAAATAGCACTAAAGTCAGCTGCTCTTGCGGCACTCGTAGAGAAATCAGTAGTAATATAGAAATTGTACAGATGTTTCTGTTTAAGTAGAGTTTCTCGATTATAGTAGAGTATCTCGTCATCTTGAACTAATCGATCGTCTGGGTTAGTAATCCTTAGCATAAGTTCCTGCATGAAAGCTTGTTGTTGGCCATCTTCTACAGCGAGCATCCACTCATCGACTAAGAACTCATAACTAAAGCGTTCCGGCCAACAGCCTCTGTATTCTTCTTTAGTGCACGGCCACTGTTCCGCAATAGGATATACGTTAGATGCCCAAGCTGCAGATTCAACTGCTTTATACAAAGGGTCCCCTTGGTTAAACGGAGTACCACTGAATATAATTTTCTTATGGGTAGGATCTAGTGCGTGGTTAGCTCCTTTGTAGATCATAGCTTCGATATCTTCGATAATGCCATCACTTTTGGCATTTTTATCAGATAGTAGATCGTCAAATAAAGCTAACTGGGGCCGTTTACCAAACGCTTTGAATCCACGGATACCGGTAGCTGCACCGAACATACGTATATATGTCTTACGCCCCATAGCATTAGTAAATGCCATTTCGTTCTGGTTAAACTTACTTTCTACTAAATACTTCTGTAGAAACTCTGAGTTATTGTACCGGGACTCCATATTAGACTTAAGGTTCTTAACCCCATTATCCATAGTATCACTAACGTAGAACAATACATCTACTGCTCCGAAACCATCTAATTTACCAAATACAGCTATGTAGAATATTAAGTACTCAGCTAATAATGAAGTCTTTGAAGTACCTCGAGCAGCCAGACTAGCTATACGCGGCGCCTTAGTAGCCACTTTATCTAACATTTTCATGTGGAAAGTAGGGGTAGGACTGGACTCCCCTTTGCCGTCAGTGACCATCTGTATAAAATCTACAAACTTTACAGCAAAAGCTGAAGGCACATAATCTGGATCTTCAGAGTAATCAACGGAATTAAGAAATTCATCTACTGTAGGTGTATCTGTAGCTTTACTACTTCTTGGAGTACTACTCACTTATAAGCTCCGCATCTTCAATTTGGTACACCGGTTTCCTAGCTATTTCTTGAGCGGTCGCTCTACCCTCGATAATAGAAGTTCGTTTACCTTCGGCTAAGGCTGTAACACTCTTAGCCAATTCAGCAATAATATCCATACCTTTAGAAGATACCTCTTCCTTGTTGGTTATAATGGCATCTGGCATAACAGTGTACTCTTTAACTTTAGCTGCGGCATCTGATCTAACTTTACCTGATTGGGTGTGATCTCTCATAATCGATACCTGTACATCCAAAGCTTCTTGAAAGTAATGGTTATTTATTATGTAACTGGGTATTAAGGACTGCTCAGTAATTAAATTAACTAACTTAGTCTTATTATACGCAGAAGCATGCGAAGAGATATCTTTGGCCGGCGTACCCTTACTTAATAAAGTCTGGTACCTTTCTGGGAATGTCTTTCTCCAAGCATCTTGTATAGTCTGGCCCATAAGTCTATAACTTACATATTGCACAGCCGATACATATTGAGCAGGAGTAAAAGCGCCTTTAGTTAATACTGAAGTAAAGGTAACTAGGTTATCTTTATAAGACTCAGATAATTCTACGCTAGTAGCTAATTGGTTTATCTTATCTACTAGGCTTTTTGATGGTTTCTTAATACCTAATAACTCCTCCACTGATTTAGCAGAAAATTCATTAAATATAGGCGCTGGAATATTTTTACTCATATATCTCCTGTCCTCCTACCCGCTTCCTCCCTTATTCTCCTCGCTTCGCTCCGAGAATGGGAGGCGGGTAGTCGTCAGTATTAGTTACTTAAGGGTAGAGGCTTTATAGCCTTCTAACTCCCAGAGTTTAGTACGTGATTTCTCCATACATTGCTTTTTAGCTAGTTTTCGACCTAATTTACGATCGAAATTAGCTGGATCAATACATGCAGCAGAACCATACCCTACTTGAAAGCCATTAGGTAAAAAGCTCCAACATCCTATAACAGTGCTTTTACCTACTCGTTTAAAGGTGTAAGATAAGGAAGATACTAAGTCTTCTATTAATTGTGGGTCTACTTTTTTACTCATAGTTACTTCTCCTTGTTGGTTAAGTTGCAAGACTAACAGAAAATTATCTACTTACAAACTATTTATAGTAAGTGCAATATACACAATTACGAGGATTTAACATGGCAACACTATTAGATTTAGAAGTAGTAGCTGGAGATCAGTCGGTTATTACTATTACAAATGATACCGGAGGCGCAACTTTAACGGCCAGTATTGTAGACGCTAATTTAAATACAGTAGAGGCTTTATCTTCTACGCTTAATGGGGCAGGAACAAGCGGAACAGTTACTATTCCTGCTACTACCACACTGTCCGCTAGGAAAGTGGGCACTATTCTGCAGTTAGCTTGGGACTATGGTAGTGGACAAATAAAAAATACGCGGGTCAACTTAGTAGGAGTTAAGTAATGGAGATTATTCTAACAAACCCTGCAGCTATACAGGTAACTGTATCCAGTACCCTACAGCAAGTAACGTTAACCTCCTCCCCATACGAAGTTACTTTTGCTAATAATCTGGGCCCGCAAGGAATTAAAGGGGACACAGGAGACACCGGGCCTCAAGGGATACAGGGAATACAAGGATTAACCGGGGATACTGGCCCAACCGGCCCTCAGGGAATTCAAGGCATTACTGGTGACACGGGAGCTACTGGGGACACGGGAGCTACTGGAGTAGCGGGACCTCAAGGAATCCAAGGTATCCAAGGCGATCAAGGTATTCAAGGGATACAAGGAGAAACAGGACTTACGGGGGATGTAGGTCCTCAGGGAATACAAGGAATACAGGGGGACACTGGACCACAGGGGATTCAAGGTATTCAGGGTATTCAAGGGGACCCAGGAGTAGACGCAGTAGATTGGACATTAGACCAAGGTGCATCAGATATTCACCCAGGGAATTACACAGACACAGTTTATAATGACACAGCTATTCAAGCGGAGGTTACTGCTAATACGGCAAAACTTACAGCCGATACAGCTAACGTAACGGCCGCTGGAGCGTTAATGGATAGTGAAGTCACTAACCTCGCAGCCGTTAAAGCCTTCGACCCTAGTGCCTACGAACCCTCTGATGCAACTATACTTAAAGACGCTGACATAGGGGTTAGTGTTCAGGCGTACAACGCAAACTATGTAGTTGACGCAACGTACGTTAAGACCGATCAAAACTTTACAAACGCGGATCATTCAAAGCTCGATGGTATCGAAGCTCTTGCTGATGTAACGGATACCACTAATGTAACCGCTGCCGGTGCAGCAATGCTCACTGGTGCAACCTTTACAGGTACAGTCACTGCTACTGATTTCATTGGCCCTTTAAACGGAGCTGTTCAATTTACAGCTAAGAATAGATCAGGTGGTACAATTACTAAGGGACAGGCTATAGCCATCTCAGGAATCTCTGGTAATACTCCTGAAGTAACCCTAGCGGATGCTGATGCTGCTACTATGCCAGCCTTTGGTTTAGCTGCTACAACAGCTTCAGATAACAACGATTTAGAAATTGTAACCTTTGGTTCTCTTAAAGGTATTCAGACAGATTACGCTGGTTGGGCGGTTGGACAACCTATTTATGTGTCTACAACTGCGGGAACATTAACTAATGTCGCCCCTACCGGAGAGGCTGCTAAGATACAAAACATAGGTACTGTAGAACGAGTACACTCAAGTAATGGCACTATTAAAGTGGGTGGCGCAGGGCGTTCTAACGCTACTCCTAACTTGGATGAGGGCAATGTATTCATTGGTAACGCTAGTAATCAATCAGCTGCTAGGGCTTTAGTTATTGCAGATACTACAGGCTTACAAGCAGATTTAGATGGCAAGCTGGACGATAGCGAAGTTGACGCTAACATTAAAACATTAGTACTGCCAGCTTCAACAACTATTAGCACATTTGGCGCTACGTTAGTTGATGACGCTACCGCAGCAGCGGCTAGAACCACGCTCGACGTAGACCAGGCGGGAACAATAAACCCACCAGAAGGCACAGCGATAGTATCAACAGGGGAAACAGCAGGTAAGGTATTACAAGCAGATGGGGATAACACATCATCTTGGGTAGCCTTAGCTGGCGGGGGTGATGCTTTAGTTGCTAATCCACTATCTCAATTTGCGGCAACTACTTCGGCACAATTATCAGGGGTTATATCGGATGAAACTGGTTCGGGTGCATTAGTTTTTGGAACTAGTCCTACATTGGTCACGCCAAACTTAGGAACACCATCGACACTTGTTGGTACTAACATAACCGGTACTGCGCCAGGGTTAACCGTTGGTGCTACAACAGGGGTAGAAGCAGGGGCAGATGTTACAGACGCTGCGAACGTGACTGCCGCAGGCGCTATGATGTTGTCTGATTATTCTTCTGTTTCAATTTATTTGACCAGCACATTTACTCTCTCAACCACAAGTGTCACTCAAGTAACAGGTTGGACAGAAGAATGGGATAGTAATTCTAATTGGGCTTCGGATAAATACACAGCAACAAAATCAGAAAGAGTTAATGTGCATTTTACGGCCGCTTTTAATGTAAATGCTGACCTGGATTCACTACAAATTTTAATTTATAAAAATGGTTTAGAAGCCAAAAAAGTACAGGCACGTGCTAGCTCTACCGCAACACAATCCTTTTCAGTCTCAGCAGTTTTGGATTTAGCGGCTACTGATTACATAAGTTTTAGAGTAAGAAACCTAAGCTCCACAGGGGATTCGCTGGTTGCGGGCTCTGCTAACACTTGGGCGACCATTAGCACACACGTTGTTCCATAAAATACCTAAGAAAAGTTTTAACCATAGGAATCGTTAGACCCTAGGTGACTGTATAGTTGCTTAGGGTTTTTTGTGCCTGGAGTTTGTAATATTTTTTGGTTTTGGTTTTCTTATAGCGATTTTTCATATTACCTGTGGGTTCATTACTACGTTCCACAGTGAAGTTTTTCTTCACCACCCCCCCCCGTGGGGTGCCGGACCCATAGGGGTACGCGTGTGGCTAGGCGGTGGACATCAGTCCACAACCCATCAGCATGGCAGGCGATTAGCACTGAGTCTCTCTTGACTCAGGGCTCGGCTGCTATGCACTTAACTATAAGGAGAATCACCATGATTATTTTCGCATACATCATCTTAATAGCAGGATCCCTGTTCATTGGCACCGTTATCTACCTAATATTAGCGCCCGCTAAAGAGGTAGAAAGGGACTGGATGCCCATTGATATCAGCAACGAGATCACCCGCATCGAACAAGATGCGGAGATCCGCATTATGGTCTTACGTAACAAAGGAAGACGAATCATGGAAGAGCGGGCGAAAGCCAAAGCTTCCCAGGAGAAAGAGGACAGAACAAACTGTGCATGTAAGCGCTGCGGTGCACGGTTCCAACAATCTACGTACCTAATTGGGGAACGATGGGGACGAGGTGCTGAGTACTGCAACTCATGCCACGACTCTATCTTCTATCCTCAGCCAGTAGAAGTAGAGAAGATACCACATACAACTCGCCCGATTAAGCGGACTATAAAGCCAGAAGACCAATGGCTTTTAGATGCTGAAGACGGCCCATTCTAATAACAATTAACTAACAGGAGAATCACCATGATTATCATTACTTTAGCTTTAGTAGTACTTACTGGCGTAGTCGTATGGCAAGCCATCCAAATCAAGAAGATGCAGGACATTATGGAGTACGTAAATAGCCACTTCTATGAGAAGTGGGACGGCACATATGTCTTCAACGACTTCCGATGCAAGCATGCCCACATGCTGAGGAGGCACGAAGACGAAGACGAGTAACAACAACAACAACTAACAGGAGAAATACAATGCGTACATTTAATACAACCTTAGAGCTTCAGCACTACCTTTGGGAACTTGAGTGGGACCGCGTAGAGGCGGAGCTCATGGCTGCTAAGGCAGCAGTACAGGCAAGATTCTTGCCACAAGAGTACTCAGATGCGGAGCATTATGAGAACGAGCTCGACCTACTAGATCCTCTAGCAGGAGAGTTTTACCTTTAACCAAACCAGAGAGTGGCATCCAGCCACTCTCACTATCGGAGAACCACCATGTTATCAAGCATACTACAATTCATCATCATGGTAGCAATAGCTACCTACTTCATCTGGATCGGTACGGTCACAGATTTCAACGCTACAGCTGTATCAACAGCTGATCTCATAGCTTACTGCATCACCACCACGATAGCAGTATGCGGAGCATTACTTCACTTAACCATCTTAATAACCAAAGGTAAATAATCATGGAATTCACAATACTACTACTATCACTATTCATCGTGTTCCTTATCGTCGTCATCATTTCTGAAGCGCATAACCAAAGCAATGAGAAGGCGTACTACGAACATAAACTACAACTAGCTGAGAAGAGACTACATCAGGAGAGAGTAACTCACCTCAATAAAACTGTAGCCCTAAAGCTACGTAACTTTGACCTTAAACATAACATCAACCAATAGGAACCATAATGAGCATTTATACTGGCGAAGACCTATACCACTTGGTATACAACGACATTATAACCCTCGAAATGCTGAGTCTATCAGACTACGAGAAGTATAGTGAATACGAAGCACAACTGGAGCTAAGCGAGAATCAACGGCTAGTCGCTCTAGAAGAGCAATTCTGGGCTGAATACAATGGCATCCAAGAGGATGGCCACAGCCAAGCAGATGAAGAAGCATTCTATGCACAACAACTAAACCAAAACTAGGAGAATTACCATGACTACAACTACTAAAAGAAAACCAACCACTAAATCAACCACTACCAAGAGAAAACCTATGAATGCATATCAGAAAGTAATAGCAGCAGCCCTTGAAGAAACTGATCTACTAGGCTATGAAACTAGCTACCCTAGAATTCTATTAGACGGGGCTATAACCCAAGGTATGACTAAATACCTAGTAACCTCACCTAAATGGGAGGAACGAGGACGAGGACAATTAGCCTTCGTTAATAAACCATTGAACATAATCATCTACAGAATACGTAGAGATACCCAGTTCACATTCGCAAGAGTCAACCTTAACAAATAACCGGAGAAGTAACATGACTATACTTACAAGCAGCCCTATCTTTAAGAAGGGCTCAGACTTACGAACTCCATACAATACGGAGTTCACATTCCACTTCGTGCCTACAGAGGCACAACTTATCAATGCAGAATCTAACGCTTATAGCGAAGGAGCAGAAGCATTCCACGAAGCCAAGTGCTGTAGCTTCTCTGACGAAGAAGCCAGAGAACAGGCTAATGAAGCATTAGACGACTGGTTCAAGTTCTACCTGGCTCTAGCAGTAGCAGCTGGAGTAGAAAATTCAGTAAGATATGAATGCCCGTTCTAACCCACAACAGGAGAAATAATATGACATTCGACCAATACCTAGCATTACCAGACGTAGCTGATCACTTTGTTCAGCGATACAGAGAACTCTCTAATGATGGATACCCAGAAGATCATGAACTAGAAATGATCGCTTGCATCAAAGAAGAGTTACTAGAAGACTACTATGAATACATAGAGGAGATGAAAAATGACTAACTACTTACAACAACTAGCACTTAATCTGCAGACAGCAGTTATAAGTAAATACGAAGCCATAATCGAAGAGCAGAAGGAAGCTCAACTATTATTAGAAGAACTCAACCAACAACAGTCAGAAGCCTTGGCAGAGTACAAAGCCTCGATGGAGAAGTTGACTAAACAAACCAAGGACTACATGGAGCAGGTCCAATTATCCAGATCCCTTCAGGCCGGGATAACTGAGGCCCTTACTAAAGCAAGACTTAAAATAACCTTAGCAAAACAAGAGGAGAAATAATATGGACGACTTAACCGAATCTGATATTTACGACCTAGATTGTACTTACTATTATAGTGAGTACGATGAAATAAATGAGGCAATAGCCCACCTAGAAAATTCTCTAGATATATTCAGATATAACCCCCCGTAATATGGAGGATCACCTAGGGGTAACAGAAAGATACTATACAGAGTTACTTCAGTTACTCAAATCTAATCGCATCCGATATAAGTATTCAGGTATAGATTATTACAAGTACGAAATACTTCAACAGAAAGTACTACATCCCGCCAGAGTAATACTAGGTAAGATCCCTAAAGATACTCGAGTATTTAAGTAACCAAGAAATTAAGCTCACCCTTCGGGGTGGGCTGTTTTTTTAATGTACACGCGTGGCTAGAAGCTGGACAGTTAAGCTGAAGCAACATCGCTTCCAGTAAGCTGAACCCACGGAGAATCTTTACAATGAATTATTCAAATTCACTTCCACAAACTCGTCCAGCAGCTAACCTTAACCTTAAAGCTAAGCGTAGCTCTGATAAATCTTTGATCGGCGAGTCTGTTGACGGAGTACGAGCAGCCTGTCAGCATGAATTTACTGGTAAAGGTCAAGGTGGCCTTGGGCATACATTCACTAACGTTACGTTAGCGCGTTTGTTCTTTGCAAAGGATGTTAACTCACCATTACAAGTAGTTCGAGGACTACATACTAACCTCAGCAACTTAGAGGGTAGTGCTGGTGCAGCGGTAGCTCAGGGCTTATCCGAGGAATTTCTAACCTCTGGTCAGTTACCTGACAAGCAGTATACGTTTAAGCTAATCAACGCTAAGACTAAGAAGGTCATAGCTTCTGATATGCCAGCGTATGAGTCTAAAGCTTCAGCTGAAATGTCTCCTGAAGAGCAGGCAATCTACGGTAACGGAGGTACTAAACCAGTCGTAGCTGATGAGGACTTCTGTGCATATCTGCATATTTATGCAGTGACCACGGATCCTGAAGATGGTTCGGATGTTCCAGTAAGTATTGCTTACCAGAAGTTTCCAAATTCCGATGCGGAAAACATGGCGGCTGTCTATAAGATGGTCAAAGCAGGGTACCACATCCAAGCAGGTGTAGTGCTTCAAGCTAAAGTAGCTAACTGGGTCGAAGCCCAGCAAACTCTTGCGGCTATCGAAGCTACCGAAGAACCTGAAGTTGATTTCTCAGCTCAGTCGTTCATTTAAGCCATAAACCCACCAGAGGCCTGCAATCGTAGGCCTCATAACCATAGGAAAATACCATGGCTTTAATCAATACTACAGGCATCATGAAACCTGTTCATAAACTTGGCGGTGCCATCATCGCTGTTGTTCAACCTGCGGCAAACCTACTAGAAATAGCGGCAATGTCATCAGAGTCTTGGGCTCAACGTTATTCAGCAGATCTAGCGGCAAAGGATGAAAGAGCGGAAGCTGTTCGCGTCCAAACCCACAAAGACCTGTTACGTAAGGCATTAGCCCAAGCGCAACAAACTTCGCTACAAACCAATGTGTTTGAACGTGAGGTACAGGCAGCTACAGCACTGGATTCGTTTAAGGACAGGATCCATACAGAGCGCTGTAAAACCATCATGGAGATCAGCCCTGATCAGATATCTATCTTAGCTAAGCGTGAAAACTTAACTGATTCCGATATCCTCAGAGCCGCTAAAGTTGGCTACCAAGCTAAAGCTCTAGGTGAAGAAGATGCAGTAGCATCTCCCTTTGATCTTACGACTCTTAAAGACAGAGTTAAGTAATCCCACCCACGAGGTCTACCTAACCAGTAGGCCTCACCTCTCAATTCTACGGAGAAATCACCATGACATATACAGTGTATCGTGTAAGTAAGAATGGCGTAATCATCTGGTTACGTTAATACTAACAAGCCTCTCTACCTTAACCGGTAGGGAGGTATTTTTTTTCCCATACACCCATACACAGACACCTTAGATAGACATATAGAAAGACCTTGTATCACACAGGCTCCTCAGAGGCCGTATACGCTACGCGTAAGATAGACTCTATTGGTAGGTCAACTCGCTGGAGATCGTGTGTAGTAGGCAGGAATTAGACAGCGTAGCACAACAATCTTATTATATTTCCTCCGATGATCTGCGGTGGTTTGGGTTGGATAAACAGAGAACAAAAAACAAAACTGTAAATAAACAATTGTTTTAATTCAACTTTCTAACTACTTCCCAGACTCAACCACGAAACCTCTCCTAAACCAATATACGTTTTAGTAATATCTAAACCAACCTTAATAACCCAGAGGAATAACACAATGATTACTAAACCAAAGCAGTGCATTAATCAAAACTGCACAATTGTATTTTATGTTCCTGATTGCGCCATGCACCTACCACTAAGATGCAGCATCTGTATTAAAAGAGAATGCACAACAGAAACCTATTACCTTGAGGAATAAACCATGAAAGTATCACTAATACTAAGAGCAGTAACTAAACAAAATGCACCTTTAACGCTGTCATATCCCTTGGATTGTCTATTACCTGAAGATACTAAAATATCTTTAAGTATTGTAGGCAAAGAAGCAGAAGTAGATTACACAGTGTTCTCTCCTAGAGCAAATGAACTTCGCCTATTCCTAAAGTTGGTAGATGGAACAAACCACATATACAACTTAGGAGGTGAAGAACTCACACAATTTAAATTACAAGGTTGGAAGGCCCTATAACACAATGACACCACTAATAAACGCTGGCGGAGTAACCATTAAAGAACTCAAAGAGCTAATAAAAGATTGGCCTGAAGAGTACAAAAATGGAGATCCTACTGAAGTATGGATAGAAACTGACCAACGTACATCTAACGTATGTAAAGCAGTATGGCCTCTTAATCTTGCTGTAGAAGCTTCAGACATAATATTAAGCTAACAGGAGAATAAACCATGAACCAATACCATGAAGCAATAGCTGAAACTTGTTCTAAGATTCTCAAGGAGCACATAACCAACCCTTTCATGTACCACGATACAGAAGCTAGAGTAATAGACATTAAGCTAAATGGTGTAATTACTTACGGTAACGATGCATCTCTCCCAAACATTAGGAATTATTTTAAGTCCATGCCTAATAGCGATGCCTTAGATATCATTGATAACATCTGTATCCAGTACAAAGATCACCTAGGTATTTGGACAAACTACGATATACCTTACGCACACTTAAACCATGTATGTGTTGGATCAGGGATAGCACGGGAAATAAATAACACACTAATCGAATTAGGACTAATACAAGGAAATAAACTATGAAATATAAAGGCTTTATTATAGAAGCTGTCTACAACGGGGATACCTTTAGAGAACGTAAAAACGGTACCTGGGTAGAAAGAAAACCTACCTATAAAGATATAGAGTACTACGATGTAATCGATCCTATGACTCCCGGCTCTATAAGATGTATGGTCTTCTATACCTTACAGGAGGCCAAAACAGAAATACTAAAACTACTGGCTAAAATGAATATGCCAGATAACTCACCTAAATCATGGGACAAACTATGACTACAATAACAATCCATCTAGAAGGGCACTACGACGTAACAAACATACCTATGCTAAGTGAAGCAAGAATGCCTGCTCGATCGCAACCCCGGCTAATAGTAAGTTCTAATGAAGTATGGGACCAAATACATAGACAGCGAAAGCTAATATCCCAGCTTCAAGATTCTAATGAATTACTAATTAAAGCTTTAGAGACCCCAATAATAGAGGAAACATCATGATTACCATTTCAAGCCTAACATTCTACTCAGCTATCATCTTAATTGTAGTGCTATTTATCGCATGGTTAGTCACCTCAGCTAAACTATATGCCTACAAATTAATAGCTAAGAAAGAGGCCATATGGGCACATATTGCACATGAAACACTACCCATCAGGATCACTTCTAAGATCGACGAAGCAGCCACTGAAATGGCTTCTAAAATGGAGATACAAATTGGTATAGAAAGGAGAAAGAAGAAATGAATGAGTTCTTCCAAACTTTACCCTTCAATACAGCACGTATATTCTCCCGTCATGTAACTAACTCAGGGTGCGAAATATATGTCCCTGCAGAAAGTGAGCAGCATGCTGAGCAGAATAAAATAATCTTTGATAACTTTATTCAACCAGACGATGAACCAAAACCACCAAAAGAGGTAGCTTAATGAGTAACTTAACGGACAAACTACAAATAAAAATAAACGACCAACAACAAGAAGTTAACAAATTGTTAGTAGAGCAAATAAAACTACTGAACCAAAAGTTGAAATTTTACACGAACGGATTATCAACCTAGAGGGGAGAAAGTAATGAACACATGGACTAGATTTATGGATATGCATTCTGGTGGAGGAAGTAAAGAACCTTACGCGTTTATTTACATAGAAGCCCCAGTAGAAGAAGCTAAAGTGATTTTCTATAATCGATTTGGACACTCTCCAGAGAGAGTTACCTGTAGTTGCTGCGGAGAAGACTATAGCATAGATGAAGAGCTAGATTTACTCCAAGCTACTGGTTACGAAAGGAATTGTGACTCTACATACGTAGATGAGCAAGGTAACGAAGATCCAGATGCCTGGGTACAAGGCAAAGGATTATCGGACGGCTTTAAGTTTATGTACGTCGAGCGTACAAGTACCTCTAAGTTCAACTTTGGGAACACACCTCATATACCTCTTAGCGATTACCTTAAACAGGACAATAATCTAGTTATCTGCAAAGAAGATATCAAAGATTCCGAACGTTTAGGAGAGTTACCTTCTCAAGGGTATGTATGAATCGATTAACTTACATTGTAAATACTAAAGCTAATGGTAAGAATGCAATGATGAGACTCATAACAGTCTCAAGTGTACTTGCTAAGTTACTAGTATTAAGTTCTAAAATCATTGGGGTACCTAGGTGACTGTTAAATGTTGCCGCATTATATAAATTTCCTATAAATTGACTAATGATTTATAGTAATTATTGGTATAACCCATAGGAATATCTAAAGAGCCTAGATATAACCGCATAACATACCACTTCTTCCATAACTTAAATTCATATGACTTCCTCAGTCAAATACCTTACTATTACCAATGCTCCTAGAGCTTGTACATTATCTGTCGCAAGGATTGTCACTGTTCATGTACGTAAAATTAGGTAACCGGTAAGGGTCTAGATTCGTTGACATCGGTTACTTAGAAGTAAAAGCCCCATGGATGGGGTGAGGACAACGAAGATCGTATGCGAAGACACGGCTCCAACTAAGATAGCCTTCTTGCCCGATTAGCCTAGCCTAGGAATGCTCCCGGGTTAGGGTAATCTGTGCTCAAACACTCACCAACTAAGAGATACAGACTATGTATATAGAATTAGAACCTAATGAAATAAGAGGAATAATATATTTACTCGGAAATGAGATAAATAATCTAACTCCACTAATAGAAGAGGGACTTCCTATTAATTTAGTAAGTGCCAAAACCGACTTACCCCTCACAGCTACAGAAAGAGCTGAGGCTTTTGAAGCTATAAAAGATTCACTAGAAGCCTCTACTAGTTTACTCGAAAAGCTCTCTAAAGTACTTAAATCTACGCCAAGGAACTTACAATGAAATTAACAATAGACACTTCAGATTTAGATAAAGAAAAACTTGAACTAACGATAACTGCCTTACGTTCAGGTAAATACACAAAGCACACTGGATCTTTGACAGATCCTAAAAATAAATCTGCTGCTTGCTGCTTAATGGTAGTAGCTCAGGAAGTAGACAATATGCCCTGGGAAGAAGCTTTAGCGCCTGAGGATGAAAGTTGGGGATTGCCGGGAGAAATAGACTTTTCGTATGAAAATTATATGTTTGCTGTAGATTTAGAAGATTTAGAAATACAAGTAAACCTAAGGAATGTGACTAATTTAGCTAATCTTAATGACGGAGCTGTCACTTTATTAAAACATACTACTATAGAACTAACCCACCCAGAAATAGCTGATCTCTTAGAGAAAGGCGAATTTATAGTTAAGGAGAAATAAATGATTAGAACTCAAATAGAGGACTTAAACACTACGTTAGAAACTAAAGCAGGAGGCCTAGAAGAAACTCTGATAGGTCGTCGGCATACAACTAAGAAACTCTCACGAGAAGATTATGAATATGCCATGGTTGCTTGTACAGCTATTCAAGAAGCTCTCGAGCTTTTAGATGAGCTAGGCCAAGTAGATACCTCTTATGAAGGGGATACTAATTAACTAAAGGAGATTTTAAATGACTTTTGATGAACAACAGCATGAATTTTATAAAGCTTTTGAAGGGTATAAGAAAGTTAATAACTTTTATATCAATAGCGATCACTTAATAGATCTTACACCTGTATTTCGATCACTTAAGGAGGCTCAACGGGCTGAACATACTAGAGAAATACTACCTATAGTACGTACTTATAAACAAATTAAAGAAAGTCGAAAAATAGCTAAACTTAAAGGCGTAACCACAGACGATATTCATTAACCTTAACCAGGAATTTAACCATGATCAAAATACCAAAATCACAACAAGCTTCACTAGCTTACTTAGAAACTATTGCACCAAAGAATCTGTGGGATAGTTTTCAAGCTTTACTCGTATACATGCCAAAACTACAACAACATGCTTTAGGAGTCTGGAGCGTATTAATGACTCAATCTTTAATGATAGGTACTTCAGGTATGATAAAAGATACTATCAATATGGCAATTGAATTTAATAAACATATCGATATCTCTTGGAGTATACGTAAATGGAAGGAGGTACATGATAGTTTAGCCAAAAAAGCTGCTATAAAACGCCTTAAAGAAGACAACAAAGTATTTGATGGCTCTGAAGTTTTAAAACTTTTACCCAAAGAAGTACATAATAGAGTTATTAGGTCTTCTGTACGTTTAGCTTTAGAAGGTATGCATCAAGGAAACTGTATAGGCTCTGGATTCTATGCCAGTGCAGCTCTAAAACCTCACTATGCAATTATGTCAGTTTTAGCTGATGGAAAAAGAGTATCTTTAACCATTAAAGCTGAAGACAATAAACTAGTTATTTCAGAAATGAAATACAAACTAAACCGCTCTGTACCTGTAGACGTATCAGATAGTATCTGTAAAAGACTAAATGCTTCAAAAGAGGTTTACGCTACGCAGGTTGATAATAGAAATAATGTAGTAGCTATGAGAAAAGAATTACTTCCTGAAGTACTTGCTACATGCCTACCTATATTAAGAGAACATAAAGTAGAGAAGCTTGAGCTAGGCTTTACAGGGTCTGGAGATGATGGATCTTTTGATAGTTTAGACTTTTATGATAAACAAGGAAATTACATGAGAGAAGCCTCTTCTATCCAAGAACTGCCTGTAAATGTTCCTATAGTACAAATAATAAATGGTAACGCAACTCCAATAAGAGAAGATACTACTTTGGAAGCAGCTCTATACGATTCTATTGCTAACTATGTTCAGGACAGAGTACAAATTGATTGGTACAACAATTCTGGAGGAGGTGGTAGATTTACATTCTATGTAACCCAGGAGGAAGCATTTTTAAACGCTTACTTCACCTCTGAAGAAGAAGTTTATGGCAATGAGGTTACATGGAATCTTAATAACCCTGATTTAAACGAAACGGTGAACTATGACTAGTACTTACTTTCATGCAGAATCAACTGCTCGTAAATGGGGGGGAAAACCTGAAGACTATATAGAAATTCACAATTGGTTTGACGAAACTAAGTCAACCTTTTGTGACTTCAGGCATAGAGCTATGCGACATCATGCTGAAGGAATATTTTGGTGTGAGGAGAAGTTCGGTCCCGTAATTATCAACTCAGACGGTAAAGCAGTACCTACCAGGTACATAGGAGAACAGCATGTAATGGAAGACTGTGCCGGCACGATACCTAGTATCCAAGACTGGCTAACCCGTATAACTCCAGAACGTTGGATGAACCATGCAACTACCGTTAAATCTTTTAACGAAATTAACCCACAATTACTTAACAAGGAACTCAAATGAATATTAACTTAGACTTAAAGAAAACATACAATTTGACTAGGAAAATTACATGAGAATGTTAGACAGTTTACCCAATGTAGTAACTACGAGGAACCAACCATGAAGTACGAAGAAATACAATTAACCTATACTGAAGACTCTACTCCCTTTGGCAGCAGTGGCCAAGCAGCTTATGTCTTTAATGATGTGGCTACAGAATACTTAAAAGATTTCTACGATGAAGTAGATATCTATCACGGAGAAGGATGGATGGCTAAATTAGTTCGAGATGAACTAGATAACGTTGAATCGGACGAGGAGTATAAAACTACCCGATCAGACAGCTTTATATTGTGTATGAATGCCTTACTCGAGGCAGAAACTGCACGTAAAGAAAACTTTACTGTAAATACTGAGTATGAGCATGTTATCTGGCTGTTCCATGATCTGCACCATATTCAATTCGATGCTTGTGCTGAAGTTATTAATGTAACTGATATCGCAGAGCAGAGAGCCATACAGGGTTCGATCGATATGTGTATCACTAACAACATTCCTCTTCCTTGGAAGATTATTGCTAATACTGAACTAGAGTTTCATCAGCGATTTGATACTGAGCTACTTCTATGGATACCTGAGCATAACTATTATGAAGGGGATGAACTCAACCTAACCATAAAATAATACTATGACAAAGCTACCCAAAGTAAATGTAGAGGTTAAGGCTTTCCAGAAGGTAGAATTTTCTACTTTTGTAGCTGTACCTCAAGAGGAATATGACAACTTTTTTGCTTGCTCTCCTGAAGAGCAGAGTAAGATAGCTATAAAATACCTATTCCATAACAATGATATATTCTCTCAAGATTTAGTAGAAGCAGAGATGACTATCGTAGACCCGGAGAGTATCTAATGACTTTTGACGAACAACAGCATGACTTTTATAAAGCTTTTGAAGGCTGTGAGAAAGTTAAAAACTTTTATATCAATAGTGATCACTTAGAGGATCTTGTGCCTGTTTATCGATCACTTAAGCGAGCTTCACATGCTGAACATACTATGGAAATACTGCCTACAGTACGTACATATCAACAAATTAAAGAAAGCCGAAGAGTAGCTAAACTCAAAGGCGTAACCACAGATGACATTCACTAGGAGATTACTATGAGTAAACATAAGAGAAATGCACCAAGCGGAGTAGTTAACGGAATTAACGTGAAGAGCTATGTAGAACGCTATATGGCCTATGTACTGCTGAATCCTAAAGGCTTCAGAAGCTTCCCTAAGTATCGAAACAGAGGAAGTAAACGTCCTAAAAGATATTTAACAGACCAGATGTTAAGTCATTTAGAGGATTTAAACGAATGGAATGCGACTAAGAAGGTGTAATTATGACTACCACTACAACGAAACCAAAAACCAAACGTAAACCACGCAGAACAGCATCTAAAGGAATCCCTGTACAACTAGTAGGAATCCTTATAGCTACAGCTGTAATACTTACCTTGCTAGCAGTAAATGGATACTCTCACACGAGGTACTGTAAGGCTGTTAGCGAGAAAACCATGTGTGTGATGGATGATAAGGTTTATACCTTATATGTCGTTATAGACGGATACACTCAATCTAGAGAAGGAGTAGAACGGTAAGGTTTAAACCGCACACTTAACGCTAGAACGTATCACTGAATTGATACATAACTCTAGCGTTAAGTGATGAAACTCGAACATAAGCAATTTTGCATGAATTTTGAACGGAGCGAGTATGACTAAGGAAGAATTTATACAGAGTTGCTGTATTGGAACGCTGGTTAAAGACAGTCACGGCGATGAATACAAAGTTGTTGGGATGACTTGGGGCGGGCATCTAGAGGTTGTTCCCACAGAAACACAATCCTTTGGGTATGAGTCATTGGAGTTAGTAAATAAGACACCTATGAATAATGAAAAACGGAGCGAGTATGAGTAACGAACAAAAAATAGCAGATGAAATGAGCGAAACAAAAGACCCTGAAATTATTTACTTACAGCCAGAGTGTTGTGCTGACCCATCGACAGGAGGCAAGAGATGAGCTGGATAGATTTTGATGAATTAACAGCAATACTATCAGATGTAGCCGTTCAAAAAGCTGAACCCACCAACCCAGCACTAGACGAAGTGATTGCGATTCTTGAGGGTGAGATAAGCAATTATGTAGGCGAAGAAAAAAGATTAAAGATGTCTAAGTTTCGCGCAAAATATAACCAACACAAGGGGGCAAGTTTTGCGTTGGGGTTTGCATTAGAGCAAGCAAAAGCAATCAAGGCTAAGAGCGAGGTGGGCGATGAAACAAATCACTTATTTGATAAGTACGCCGCTTGCCATTCAGAAAATTTTGCCGCAAATCTCAAGCACGAACGCCGCAAACTTGGATTGACGCAAGATGAAGCGGCCATAACTTGTGGCTTGCCGTTTACGGTTATATCTCAATATGAGAACGAAAACAGAGAGCCGCGATTAAGCGCAATTATAAAAATATGTAAAGGGCTGGACGTTAGTGCGTCTAGGCTTCTTGGCTTTTAAACAATCAAAATAGTGGGGTGAGTATGAGTAACGAACAAAAGATAGCCCTAATCAAGGTGATGAAATGAGCGAAATAGACGAAGTTATAGCGAAACTTAAAGAAGAACTTAAAGAAACAGAAAATAACGCTAACTTATCTATGGGTGGATTAGCCTGCATCGCAGAAGTTTTGCGAATCAACAGACAAATACGCGAAGCCAAAGAAACCAAAGCCAAACATGAGGTGAGCGAGTGAGCGCAGACAAAAATAATTTTTTTACAATTAGAGGAGAGATAAATGAAAATTAAATTTAGAAATTTAAATCAACAACTACAAATGCTGGATAATCCATCAAATATTCCACAGCCTGTTATTTTTTATATTACTTTAATATTTTTTCTATCCGGACTCATTATTACTTTTACTCTCTGGCAGTTTAATATATTTGCATTCAGAGCCCTTATTGCCCTAGCAGCAATAAATAGTCTAACTTGGATAGAGGTGACGAGATCCTAGTTGATTACATATTAGTGGAGCTTTAATCTCACTTCCGGGAACGGCTTATCCTAAGTAACATATCTAGGTAGTACCCAATGCCTAATTACTTCCCCGGCCGTCTTACTATAAGTAATAACACAGGCGCCACTGTTAGAAACATATCCTCCTCTAGCAGCATAAGCATCTCTCGCTGCTAGGGTTGGGTGTCTTTCTACTACTGCACCATTGTCTTCATCAGATTCACGTTTGTGATAATGACCAGAATGGATATAGCAGTACTTAGCTTTGCCCCACATACCTCTATAACGAGGTTCACTAGCAAATAATGAGGGTAAGCTTTTGTTCGCTTTCTTATGTCCATGGTGGAAACCTAAAAGAGTTGTACCATGTAAATGAGCATAATAAGGAAAATTAGTATCATCAACTTCAATACGTGGGTTACTTGCCATAATCTTAAGAATACATTTCCTAAGCCAGGCAGATCCTGCTAGATCGTGATTACCCTCACAGATGATTACTTTTACCTTCTTATGCTTTTCACTTAAAGCTATTGCAGCCCAGGCTACTAAATCGATCGCTAACTCAATCATTTTACTAAACCTAGTATCCGCATCTAGCACATGCTTATTCATCGGTGTGACAGCATCTAGCCCGTCCCAATGAAGGAAGTCACCTTGAATATTTAATATACCAAGCTCAGAATTAGGAGCACTCGCTATCATATCAGTAATAGCATTTACCATTACTTCTTGAGCTATCTCAGTATCCCAATCTTCACCAGTTTCTCCCGCCCAAGCGTACATACCTAAATGAAAATCTGTAATTGTATACAGGGAACATAAATCAGATTCTTGATGCCCTCGGGATAATTTAGTCTTAGGGGCTGGTTTATACTCGTAATCTTCTAATACTCTTAGAAGGTCTTCGGCCAGTTCTACTTGAGGACTGGTTTTAACCCATTGAAGTCTCTTCTCTCCCTCTTCACCGTATAACGTAGAGGTTCCTTTGAGTAGTTGGCTTTTAGCTACTGGATGTACTAAATCAAATTCTGGAGCGTACCCACGTTTAGAGGCATTCCTTTTAATACGAGCTATTGCTCTATTTATGTTACTTTTATTCTTCCTTAAAGCTTTAGCAGCTTTACTACTAGAACCTTCTTGAAGTACTGCAGCTAATATTTCTTTTTGAGTATCTGACTCGCAGAACTCAAAGTAAGTGGTATCGAGCATACGGTTAGTCCTTGTGTATTAGAGTTAAACTTCCTGAAGTTGTTGCTATATCTCCGGGATCTGCAGTCTTAAAGAATTTAATACCCACAGACTCCCAGCATTTTTGTACAAAAGTAGAGCATACTAATCTTCGGGTGGTTAAGTTTAGGTTAAATAATTGGGATATCCATATCTTACCTAAGCTTAAATACCCATATCTCCCTCCTCTCCATTTGAGGGCTGTTTTATATACCGTGGGAGGATCCATAGTAACAACAGCGGGTGCTCTACCTAGCCAGGCTCTAGCACCTGCAGTATGAACATCTTCTATCCAAAGAGAAGCAGGTACAAAGCGAAAACCTATAAACTCTTTGTATTCGGCTACCCATAGGGTATCCCCAATCCATATAAGTAACCCTACATGGCTATAAGATTCTCCTGTAAAGGCTCTTATGATCTTACTGATGATACTACGTCCTTCTACTAAGAAGACATCTCCTGTCTCAATAGATTGCCTTACATCTTGATATTTCATTAGTATGTTCTCTCCTCTGCAAAGTTATTATCTACAAGCCACTTATTAATGTGTTGTTCTTCTAAATAGATATCCACTAAGAGGCGACCATACTTACCTGACTTATCTTTATGAGTACATATCGTTATATCTTTGCCTAAAATCTCAGCCCTAAGAGCGTCCCTAGCTATTAAGCCCTTAGGGCGCTTTGGGCCTCTTACTTCTGGGGTATTGATACCAAATAAACGACACTTTTCTCTACGTATCCATACATGACACCCAAGGTCTATATCAAGAGTAACTGTATCCCCATCATAGACCTCTATTACATTGGCTTTGTATTCATACATTAGAATAAACTCTGACCGCCATCGTTATCACTAACTTCTTTGTCCCCGGTAAGCTCATCTACAGTATCAGATCCATTAAGCTTAGATTGATTTACAACACTTCCGTTAGCACTAGGCTCTAACTGTTGACTAAAAGAAGTACCTGATTGAACCATAGCATCATCCGTAGCCATGCCTGCATTGGTGTTTCCGCCTATATTAATAATAGTTTGATCTAAGCCTGAGCGAGTATTAGTAGAAGTGCCTGTACCATCTCCACCTGCCCCACCAGAGCCTTCACCTGCTGAACCGCCAGCTCCACCTGTATTGCCGTCTGCAGAAGCATGCTGGCTACTAGAGACAGTTATATCCCCTACATTAGTAGTGTTACCTGTCTCTGCTGCTGCAATCCCAACATCACGTTGAGTCTCATAGCCGGTACGTACAGTAGCTCCTGCTTCATGGGCTACGACAGCTTTAAATCCAAAGCTAGTAACAGCATTCCATTTACCTAGAGCAGCATTCTGTACTCCATCAGAAGCTCTACGGGCTTCAGCGAAGATAGCATGTGCTTCACTTACGTATGGCTTAGTAGCGTTAGCTAAAGCTTGCCCCATAATTTCAAGAGGACGATTACGTTCAGCTTCAGCAAAACATTTCATAATCTCCGATTGAGCACTTGGTGCTAGCTGTGTTATTTGACTAAAATTTAGTCCACCGCAAGAAGTATTAGAAGCAGTAGTAGGGACAGGTAAATTAGCTACAGCTTGTTGAGCAGCCATCATTATCTCCGCAGATTTCGAAGTGGTAGTAGTGTTATATTTAGTACGGCCAAATCTATCTACTACGGGGTTACCTAAAGCATCAATAGCTACCGTTTTAGAAGAACCTCCGGAAGCTAGGGACTGTAAAGTACTACAGCCCGTTAGTATGCTCAATGAGAGCAATAGTATTAGTAATTTCATAGGGTTATACCTTGTAGTTAAACGAATTTACTGCTGTTACCCAGCAGGCACTGAAAGATCTTCTCAACCAACCTTTGATCCAAATTTCTTGGGATCTGTTGCGTAGAATAATCTTAAGATAAAAGAGGACCTGAAATGTTAAGTATTTACATACAAATAACTCAGCTCCTCCAGAATAGTTTTTAAGTGCTTTGAATGTTATCGGACCTATTACTCCGTCAGGAGTTACACCGAGTACCCTTTGTAATATTTTATTAGCGGTACTTACTCCGCAGTTAACAGCACAATTGAATTGTACTAATTGCATATAGTTTTCTAGTAGGGGACATTTAGATGGGAACCAGTATCTTAAGAAGTATACTTGTTTAGCATCTTCTTCTGTGAGAGCAGCTACATCGACATCTGGATTATGCTTTTGGCTTATACCATACTTTGTTAAACCGCCAGTATCAGAAGCGTGGTTAGTTATTTTACTTCCACCTTCCCAGCGCATTAAAAATTCAAATATATACTGGGGAATCATCGCATTATGCTCCTTAAGTGGTTAGCCGCTAATCGGGCATTAAGAATCTGTTCAGAAGTTGGTAACTCTCCATGAGTAGATTGAGACATAAATATAATACTTTCTCCATGTAACCCCAGATATGAAACTAAAGACCAAGTTACTTTTTCAGATATATAAATTTCCTTTAATAAACAATTCTCCATTTCACTAGGAATAAGTATCGTATCTTTAGTAGTGATTAACTCAGAGAGCATATTCACATAATAACTGTCTACTTGTAAATTCGAATACTTTTTTCTTAAATCAGCTTCGGTTAAATACTTATCGGTAGGATCCGGCATTACTTGAGGATAAATAACATCTACATAGTAGGGTGTTTTTGGATTAGGAGGTCCTCCATCATCGTGACCCTCAAACATTATAGCCCTATCTATACCGGAATCAGGATCCTTAGCTTGTCTCTCTATAATGGCTAATCCTTGCCCTAGAGGAGCTAAATGCTTTGCATAGCTTACTTCAGCTTCAGTTAGTTTTTCTACTATATGTTTAGGGTCTTTATTCTTAGTATAGAATTTCGCTAATACATTCGTAATATACGCAATGGATACAGCACCTACTGTGCTTATCAATGCAATTATTATTTCTTTATCCATACTACTTCTCAAAGGAGGTTAACAAACATGCCTTAATTTATCACACATTTATCTGTAGTACTAAACTTTACTCAATGAGCGGTACATTTAAACCTAATAAGAGTGAGCTTTACAAGGGACAACCTTTGGTCTTTTCCAAAGGTTGGAGCGTAGTAAAGGGAGCGAGTGTTAGGTTTAAATAAGAGCTCACATCTAGTGCGCCTTCTTCTAATTCTGGGCCTCGCCAGAATTAGAGTATCGGCTAACAACTTTAAATAAGGAATTATTATGACTAACTCATACGCAACAACTAAGAAACAACCTAAATCAATTCGTTTAACAGGCTCTCTTATTGTAGAGATTAACGGAACTAAAGTAGAAGTAAGCGATTCTTTCGTTTTACAGACTGACTTAACTTACTCAGGCATGTCTGTTCCTCAACAAGATACAGTACTAAAAGCTTACCTTACTGCCCTCTCCTCTGGAGCTGAAATACGCTTTCACACTAACCTTACAGCTCAAGAGATTAAAGCTAAACAAAAAGCAGAACCTACTGCTTTAGACTTAATGCTTCAAGATCTAAACAAAGCAGATCCCGAGCAACTAGCAGAAGCCGCTACCCGTGAGGAGCAAGATAAAAGTAAATCTATTCAAGGAAGCTTAGATATTCTTGGAGCAACGTCTGTACAAAAAGATTTGGCGGAGACTGTATAATGCGGCCGTTATTTATAGACATAATGGAAGAGGTTAACTACAGAGTTAGTACCTCTACCGCCTACACAACCTGGCAAAAACGTTGGCATAAACCTAATATGGAAGATCCTAGCTATAAAGATCTTTTTACCGACGTATGTTACTTAATCCAATCTTGGAATAATGGGGAGGTACCTGGGGACAAAACACAGGTAGCTTTAGTAAACGATATTGCTCAACGTATATTCTATATTCTTAGCACTTCAGATAAAGCCACTTTACCTATGGTAACCTTGGTATCGAAACTCGATGCCGACTGTCAGGCACTATCCGAAGACTATGAGGAAAATATGCAGTTGTATGCAGATATGGTATACGCTCTTCGGCCGGCAAGAATATTTACATATTATGTTACGGCTATGGGAGCTCCTGTTCTGGTTCCTACTATTAAAGTAAAAGGAGAGTTACGTCAAGAACTAGACTCTAAGTTCGGGTCTGCTTTGCCTCAATTAGGTGGAGTAGTTGGAGAGCTAGGACCTAAGGGTTTTGGCCTTATCCCCGGAGTAGCTTTTAGTGGTAAAAGTACCAAACGTAAAACCCCATTAAACCAGCAAGATAGAGAAATTGTTTCTCTTATTAGCCAACAACAGTATTGGGTAGATATGGCTATTGTCGACTTTATGCCTTACTTCGTACCTTCTATTACAGACACTGGCCTTCCTATCTCCGAACAGGAGCAAGAGGATGCTAGAACCGCTTATGAGCGCTTTGTAGAGGTAGCCGAACAAATGCATGCACTAGATACTACTATCCAATTTCCAACCACACAGGACTCTAGAGGGAGGTTCTACAATATGGCTACTGACCCAGCTATACGTCTTTCTCTTCGGTCTATTAAATACGAAGGAAACCTTACGGAATTCGAACTCGAACACTTAACCAGGTAATTATATGATTCCATTTATTGAAAAGATTTACACTTCCCAAGAGTTTACTAACCTATATATGGAAGACTGGTTTATGAACTTTGTAATTCCTCCTGATCAATCCATAACTACGAGGGTAATGAGTAAAGTAGTACTTCCGGAATTAACCGACTTAGCTTGGGTGTACGTCAGTATTGCTAATGTATTCGAAGATAAACTATCCACTTCGGATAAGATTATTTTAGGGCATTTATTATCAAAACACCCTGCTTCTCTACTTAAGTTAGATTTACTAGATAGAGATCGACGTCAGTTAATAAACGCACTTATGGTGCTACAGGACTACAAATCCATGGGTAAATCTAATGTACTGCTACCCTTAGATATGGCTACTTCAGCACTTATTATTAAAAGTGCTATGTATCGCTGTACTAAAACTATGGCGATGGTAGGGCTTACAACAGAAGCTAAGACAGTAGAAGCTCAGTTACTGGAACCAGTATCAGATTCTTACACTAAACTGTATGAAGCTGCTTTAAATAAGCTGCCTCCTTCTGTTCGTAAGACTGTGGCTTTAAACTTAACTCGAGATGAGCTTAAGAAAAAAGTCATTATGCCCGACTACTATGGTAGTTCCCAAGCTATTAAACGTATACCCGAAGAGTTACACGCGCCGTATCTAGAGGCAAAAGAAGAACTCATCCCAGGGCATATGCGTCATTTAGAATGGGGTAGAGCAGCAGGAGAAATCCTTACAGCTAGAGAGATAACCCATCCCCAATGGATATGCAGTCTAACCGGCCGTAACATAGGTTATGTTTGTACTGCTCCTCTTCATGCAGACATTACTCTTCCTGATGGTGCCTTATTTAGCTCAAGCAAAGCAGTAGAGGGAGAAGCTTATCATCTTCCTCTTATCGCTAATACCGTTCACAGTGTAGACTCTTCTATACTTGTTAATTGGTATCGTTATGCAAATAAGCACAATATAACTACCTTCACTACTCATGATGCTGTTAACACTACAGCTAACCACTTAAACCAAATGCGGCAGATTATTGCCGAGCAAATAGTACTTGCCGCTTACCATAGCCCTGTACTAAGTATGAGCCGTCAACTAGATCTTCCTCACCCTGTAATAGGTGATTTTGATACTTGGGCTCGAGCGTTTAAACCTCATAATTTTATGAGCTAATTCAAAGACCGTCTTTCCTTAATTGGAGAGGCGGTCTTTTTTTTTTTCTCTGTTGTGATGATGTTTGTTTTTTTTTTCTTT
>Ga0208545_1000007_pt1 | contig 83616 bp, 80 predicted proteins | sample DEB08_DNA_12_FD_185498 | JGI IMG/M metagenome (GOLD analysis project Ga0208545, IMG submission 185498) | Aqueous microbial communities from the Delaware River and Bay under freshwater to marine salinity gradient to study organic matter... | ecosystem: Environmental > Aquatic > Marine > Coastal ... | reverse complement strand
TTCAGAGTTGAGGTACACTTGTTATATTTAAATTAAATAACAACTTAAAAAAGAAAATATGTTAGAAGCCCTTACACAAAACTCAACAGATGTGACATCAATCAAACTAGCCCTAGACAACATCGCCCTATCTCTGCGATTCGTTGTATACATTGGTCTGGTAGTATCCGTGTTGTACTGTGGTAATACTATTAACTCCTGGAAGAAATAAGAAAACATGAAACTACTATTCTGTAACACCTGCAGGGATATCGTAAAACTAAGTAGAACTACCAGGACCTGCCAATGCGGCTCGACTGGTGGACACTACCGAGAAGACGGACTTAACGCGGTCTATTACGGTCCAGCTATTCCATTAGGTTTCGCTAACTCTAGTTTCTACGAGGCTATTGATAGTCAACCTGAATATGGTATGGGTATTAACTACAACGCATTTGTTATTCCAAAGGTCTGTCCTACTATGGTCCATATAGATATTGTTGATTATATTGCAGTATATGATTATACAGATAAATTTGTTGTTGATGAGATGTACGATGATATGATGGAAGAAGCTGAGTTAGCTAAGAAAAAGGTTAAACTAAAAAATGTATTTAAAGATGAGGAATAAAGTACTACGAATTTGTGAGAGCTGTATCTGGTTTTGTGGATGGAGTTTTATGGCATGTTTATGTGGTCTAATAGTCTACGGTATATCATTTGCTTTTTGGCATCTGATTACGGACTTGATTGGTTAACTATGTGCTTTCAGTATAAAATGTGCGACGGATGTGCGACCGCCCTATAAAGAATGCAAGTACTAATAATAAATAATAAGAAATGAAAAGATGGAATAAAATAAAAGAACAGAGCTGGTTAGCTTGTATGTTAGTGGGCATCTCTCTACTAACTTGGGCAGTTGCGCAAGGCGAAGGTTTTGTAGGCCATATCCCACTGGCTTGCATACTCCTTGTTATTGGAGTTAGCGCAGAGGCTAGCTGTAAAAAGTAATTATGAATAGAACAACTAAAATATATCTTAAAGAAACGCAAGGCAAGGGTATGGGAGTTTATGCAGCAGAAGATATTAAAGAAGGAGAACTAATTGAAAAATGTTATCTTATACCTGTTGATACTAAAGTATCCGAGCTAGGTATGATATATGACTATGTTTTTAATTATCCACAAGAAGGTAAGTTTATAACTTTAGTACTTCCTACTGGTGGAGGTTGTGTTTACAATCATGATGATAATCATAATGCTTATTGGATTGATAGTGAAGAGAATATGCATTTTGATTACATAGCAAAAAGAGACATTAAAAAAGACGAAGAAATTTGTACTCATTACGGTGAAAACTACTGGTTACAAATGGCTGACCGAAAACCTTATTTAAAAAAGATAACAAATGATTAATAGTGGAAGAGAATGGGACTTCATAGAAGAGAACATTCAAATAGAAGAAATACTAACAGAAGCCAATGCGTATAATTTAAAACAAGAAGTTATGACGACAGCTGCAATATTTATGAAGGATGATCCAGAGTTAGATAAAGTATCTGCTTATAATATGGCTTATATGGAATGGGTAAAATAAAATAAAAATGACAACAATTAATTATATAGCAATTTACATGCTTTGTGGTATTATCTTTTCAGCTGGGTTTGAATACTTGATGAAAAAGTTTGATACTCCAGGTAGAGAAGATACTAACAATTGGCAAAGATTCTTTTGGATCACCGCATGGCCATATTGTATGATTAAATTTATAATAGGATATAATAGTAAAGATTAACTTTCAGAATAAACCTTTATAGATTATAATTATAGTATAACAAACAAATTAAAAATGAGTAGGTACAATTCAAGAATGCACGGAATAGCTGAAGACAATCTTTATGTCGACCTCAATTGGGGATTTGATCATATTCTAGGTTATTGGTATGACATTATAGAAACTCGCAATGGTAATGAAACTGTTGTTGAAGAATGGAGCTCAACAATGGGAGGAAGTAGAAGTAAGATGTTAGAATTTTTGATAAAGTATAACTTACCAGAAGAACACCGTAGTATGGTTGGTTTAGATATGCAATTCTAAAACGAATGCCGCTGTGGTGGAATTGGTAGACACGACAGACTTAAAATCTGTTTTGCCGAATGGTGAGTGAGGGTTCGAGTCCCTCCAGCGGTACCCAAGATAAAAAGATATGAATACAAAACTATATAGAGGAAACGGATACATTGGTGGTGTATGCCAAGGTTTAGGAGAATGGTCAGGAATACCTTCAATCTTATGGAGAGTAGCCTTTCTATTTGTTATACCTGCAGCTTTATGCATTTATTTAGTTTTATGGATCTTTCTTAAAAAGAACTTTCAGAATTAATGCAAATAGATTATAATTATATTATAACAATTAAACTATAAATAACATGGCAGAATTTAAAAGAGGAGACAAAGTAAAATGGATTAGACCAATGACAGCAGTACCTCATCCTGAAGGAAAAACTTGTAGAAAGGGCGAAGTACTTCCAGTATTTAGAGATAAAGAATACATTGGAGAAATAATTTCATTATGTGGAAATAATAAAATACAAGTTAGGCCTGAAGGTTTAACATGTGAATTACCAAAAGGAATACCTTCTTACTTTGACCAAAACATAGAAAAAGAAAGATTAACAAAAATTTAAAATGGCTGAGATTAAAGTTTTAGAAAGTAAAGAAGTTTGGTCAGCAGTTACCAACGAACATGAATTGGATATAGACGGTGAAATTATATCTGTAAGAATTGCTGAAAATCCAAAGAATACAGAATTCTTTGAATGGAATGAAATTTCAGGTTGGGAAGAAGCTGATATTGATGATGGTTTAATGAAGCATGTTTATGAAGCATGGTCAAACGGAGAATTAGGATAATATGAATCATTTTGCAAACAACGGTAAAGAATACCTAAAAAGAATGAAAGAAAATAATAAGTATAGGCAAGGAAGATCTAAAGAACAAATGAAAGCTTCTTATATTGGAGCATTTATTTCAATAATAGGATTAGCAGTAATAGCAATCTGTCTTTTGATATTTAGATAAAGATCTGGACCAGTAGCTCAGCTGGATAGAGCACCTGCCTTCTAAGCAGGCGGTCATAGGTTCGAATCCTATCTGGTTCACCGCGAATCGGGATGTATCTCCTCAAGCTTATACCTTGTAGAAAGAGTAATTGGTTACATATGAGTTCAAGTCTCATCTTCCCGACCTTAACCTTATAAATATAAAAACAAAAACTTAAATATGCTAATAATCAAAAAAGGAGAAAAAGAATCAATCGACAAAGTATTAAAAAAGTACAAAAGAAAATGTAGAGAGACTAGACTCCTTAAAGATATTAGAGCAAGAAAAGAATTTGTTAAACCTTCCGAAACTAAAAGAAAGCAAAAACAAAAAGCAATATACCAGCAGAAGCAAAATAATAAATGAAAGCAACTGATTTATGTTTAGATTGTGGCTTATGCTGTAATGGTACATTATGGCCAGGTGTATATGTCGAAGAATCAAAACATCATTTATTTAAAAATGTTGTAAAGGAAAAAACTAACTTTGGTTTTTCCTGGCAACTCCCAGGTGGCTGTGAACAGTTAGACAACTGTAATTTATGCAAGATTTATAAAAATCGCCCATCTAAATGTAAAGAATATGAATGCGGTGTCTTAGGTGAAGTTAAAACAAACAATATTTCCTTTGCATATGCAGAATTGCTAATTAAAGATCTTAAAAATAATCCTAACGATGAAACTCTAATCAAAAGGTTTAAAAATTGTTAATAACTTTTTGAAAATAACGTGAATTTATGGTTCAGAATCCGAATAAATTGTTTATATTTATATTATAATAATTAAAACAAAAACGGAACTATGGCAACATTAAGAATTTTTACTCAGTACTACGAAAATTACTCAGACACTCAAACTCCACATTGGAAACCAAAAGGTGGGCAAACATTTATCATCAAGGATATTGAAGGTGATATGATTACGTACTGTGACAATCTAAAAGAGGTTTGTTCAAACCTTGTATCTGCAAAAAGCAATGAACATGCTAAATATGAATATAGAGAACATGAAGTTGACTTTATCGGCGACGAGGAAATCTCTGTAGCAGAACTTACTAAAGAAATAAGGGATCAGTTTAACAATGAAGGGAAATATGCAACTAATGATATACCTGGATTTGAAGGTACATTAGAAAACCTAAATAAACTCTGTGATGATATGATTAGTCATGCAAACCGTTCAGGTACTGTAATTGAATGCTCTGCTGATTTAGATAATGAATGGGCTAATGAATCAGAGTAATATGAAAGCAATGAAAAAATACTTAAAGAATATTGAATCTATAGATATTGTAATGATTTTTGCAATCTGTCTATATACAACAATTTTATTGTTCACAATAATAAAATGGATTTAGATAACGACATAACCATTAATGTTTTGGAGGAAAAGTTATGGGATCATTATTCCGAACTTCCAAACCCTTTATGGTATGCACAACCAATTAAAACAAAAGATATGAAAAAAGACGTAGTAATATTTGACCTAGACGGTACTCTTGCTCTTATTGATGATAGGAGAAAACTCTCTACTAAACCAAATGGCAAAATGGATTGGGATACATTTTTTGATCCTGATAATATTAAATTAGATTTACCTAACCACTCAGTTATTGAAATGGCAAAAACTTTAGATGCACAAGGGTTTACTATTGTTATATTCTCAGGAAGGAGTAAAGCTACTAAAGATGCAACGGCTGCATGGTTGGATAAACATAATGTTCCATTTAATATAATGAAGATGAGACCTACTGGCCACCCTTGGGCATTTATGCCAGATGATAAGTTAAAGCAAGGCTGGTTGGATGATATATTTCCTGGTGATAAAAAGGATAGAATACTTTGTGTATTTGATGATAGAACTAAAGTAGTAAATATGTGGAGAGATAATGGCTTAAGCTGTTTCCAAGTTGCTCCAGGAGATTTTTAAGATGATAGAATTTTTTAAACATGCAATAGGTCTATGTGGAGAACCGCATCCAAGCTTAATAACTCTTTTAATGGGAACACCTGTTGCTACTTATCTTATTTATAAATTTAAAATTGTTAATAACTTTTTTGAAAAAAACAAGAAAGCTTGGTACGAATCCCAAAAAGATTGATTATATTTATACTATAATATTAAAAATTAAACAATGAGCAAATATCAAGAACTATTACAAAACCCACCAATATTTACAGAACTTTATGACAGTGAAAATCTGAGAGAAGTTATTTTTGAAACTATTAGCTGTATGTGTGATAACAGGCACTTCCTAAAATTCAAAAAGAATTCTGATGGTGATTTTAAAATGAACGGAAGTGGCCATGCACTTAGCAATTGGTCTATGAAACATGCTCCTCATGATATTGAATGGGAAGCTGATGATCAAAATTGGGGCGCAGTTGTAAATATGATTAATAGTGGAACTTCAAAGATATCAACTGTTAAGTGTAGATAATGAATTGTATTAAATGTAAAGAAGAGATTCATGCTGCAAGACTAAAAGTTTTACCTAAAACTAAAGTTTGTGTTAACTGCTCAACTGCTGAGGCAGTTAGTTGTGTTGATGTTATCTATCATAAAACAGGAAATACAATTCAAATCATGGATAAAGAATCTGCTGATAAGATAAACAAACTTGCTAAGAGAAGCGGTTTTGGAATCATGGCAGGTATGAAAGGTGGAAGCGGCGGTGCAACTAAAATTACATCACTTGGTAATGTTGCAGTATGGAGAGTACCAACTGAAGAAGATTACCAAAGAGCATTAAAAAGAGTAGGAGAATTAATTGATTTAGAAAATCGCGAAAAGTGTTTAAAATATGCACAACAGCAATATGATAGTAAGTTAATTAATTCTAAGCATCTTTATAATCTTAAAACAATAATAGATACATTATTACCCTTACCAAAAAAGAAAGAGGTTGTTAGAGATGAAACTTTAGATGAAGAAGTAACTCATGCATTTAGAAATTGGAAAAACTCAAAAATATACAGATAATGAAAAATGTTTTATTAGTATCAACGTTTTTAGTAACTATGACAGGTTCACAGGAGATTGCACAAAGTCATGTACAAGATGTTTTAAAGGAGGAGGTTGAAATGTTTAATGAAATTATGGAGGAAGAAGTTAACCTCATCAACGGAAAGATAGATAACCGAGAAGAGTTAATAGAAGCTATGGCTTTTGTAGAAAGCGGTGGTAATCCTGCAACAATTGGAGATATTAATTTAGGTACACCTTCAGTAGGACTTTTACAAATCAGACCTATTATGGTTAGAGAAGTAAATAGGATACTAAGAAAACAAGGATTAGATAAAAGATTTAAAAATAGTGATAGAAAGAGTGGTGATTTATCAATTGAGATGTTTAATATCTGGGCTGATGCTTATCACTTAAAAAGTTCCTATGAAAAGATGGCTAGGAATTGGAACGGTGGGCCTAAAGGATACAAGAAATCTGCAACTGCTCATTATTGGAAGAAAGTTCAAAATTATGTAACATTAAATTTATAAGATATGGTAATAGTAAAAGTAGTATATATGAATGGGAAAGAAACTGAATACGATGTTGATTACCCAAAGGCATACATAGCAAAAATTATGGAAAGTGAAAATGACTTAATGCCAGACAGAAAAGCAGTAAAAGAAATTTATGCTAGCTCAAAACTTATTGCAGAATTTATAGGATCTGAATTAAGACTAGTAGAGCCTAAATCTAAAAAGACCGCAGGTTGTGATGTTGGACAATATGCAGTTGATGAAGCTCTTAAAATAGCTAAAGATTTAAAAGATCAGATTAAAGCTGAAGAAGATTGGAATGAATATCAAGCAGAAATCTTACATGCCCAAAAAATGATAAGAGAAAACATATGGGTAATGGATCATACTGGTGGAAATATAGAAATAACTTATTCTTAAAGTTATAAGGTTCTCGAGGGTTGAACCTAAACAAAAATTAAGCTCTCTATATAATTAAACAAAAAAGAAGATGAAGAAGATTTTAATGATGGTAATGGTTTCGCTTGGCCTACAATTACAAGCACAAACGTTATGTGATTCAAACATGACTTACACAACTGGTTCGCAATACCAATTTGAAATTGCAATTCCAGTAACTGGAAATAGTTTACCGATGATGGCTCCTATATATGCTGTCACTTATGGTGGTCAAACAATGTTGGGTGAAGATAGTTGTTTCAGTAATGCTTGTTCACATATTGCATTTAATTACAATCCACTTACAGGAATGCCTTATGATACAATTACAACTTGTATTAGTTACACATTAACAGATTCATTAGGTTATGTTGATACACTAAATTGTTGTTTTAATCAAGTATGGGATGGTCAGGCTTGGATGAGAATGTCTATGGGTGGTACTGTTGGTATAGAAGAGTTGTACAATACAGAAAAACAAGACTACAGAATATTTAATGTATTAGGTAGACAATTAATAGAAGCTCCAATAGGAGAAATGTATATTCAAAATAGAAAGAAATATATTAAGCTTAAATAATAAAAAGCTATAAGACTAAAAGGCCACTCATTGAGTGGTCTTTTTTAGTTTATTTAAAATTCTTAAATAATGGGATGTGGTTTTCATTAGTCTCTTCCCAGTGTGGACTTTTTCTTTCACCTCTTACTGGATGTACACCATCATATCCTTGGTATTCTGGAGTATCATAAGCGTTGGTATTTTTGCCATCCGCTAAATCATCAAACATTTGTTTAAACTGAGCAACGCTCCCTTTGTAATGTCTTATTGCATTTTCATCTTTAGTTTCTTGTGGGTCCATTATCTGTTTAATCTTTTTACTATTTTATCAAGAATTAAATCAAATGCATAACCTGCACCAGGATATCCGGCATCAGTTCTAAATTCAATTATTCCTTCTCTTTTAAATTCTTTATTAAGAGCATCTTCTAAATTTTGCTGTATATGAAAATTAGGTAATCCTTCCAATTGATCTAAAGCTTTAGAATCTCTAGCCATTAGAATAAGTTTACCTGCAGTATCTCTTGTAGATCCAGGCATAGCTTTAAAGTTGGCTACAACAGAACCTTTTTCTTTATGAGGAATTACAACCTGGAAATTCTTTTCATTTAAAAAGCTATCAAAATTACTTATCATTACTTTTTGTATTTTTGTTTAAGCTGATGAATTTGTGTTTGGACTTTTAATCTTTGTAAATCCATCTTATCTAAAGATATTCTTAATTGATAATATTGAACAGCAAAAGGATCTTCTCTATCTTGTGCAGCTCTGAACCTTTCAATATTTTGTTGTTCTCTTCTCTTTAATCTTTCAGCAGTTTCATTTGGATTAAATTCATGTTTCTCAGCTTCAGCAACTACTGATTCGAATTTAGATAAGTCTTTCTTTAATTTATCTAACATTGCTTTCTTTTTTCTGTCGCTAGAAGGATGCCATGAGTCTTTTTCGTTTTCTAAACTATAAATTAAATTCTCTATTTTTTCTTTAGACATTTTAGCTTCATTAACTCCATCATTACCATCCATTGTATCATGAACTGAATTTAGGTTTTTAACTGAATCTGAAATTTTGGAATACATCCAAGCATCTAATGGTTGACCTTGTGACATTCTATCTTTAATCATATCAGCATAGTCAGCTATTCTTTCAAGATCGGTATTTGCCATTTTATTTAAACTGCCTATAGTATCTTCAGCTTCATCAACTGATTCACTAAATAATCTCTTACCTGTTTTATCTTCTAAATGCAATAGAGCTTTAGGATACTTTTCTTGCATTACATTAAACGTTGCAGGAGCAACGTCTGGTGTAGATACTGGTTCCTGGTGTATTACCTTACCATCCTGTACAACTACAATTACTGCAGGATAACTTCCTTTCTTTGCAGCTCTATGAACTGTAGATAATTTTGCTTCATTTACATTAAAGGATTCAAATCCTGGTATTAAATCTATACTTGCCATATTAAAATGTTGAATTCATGATTAGTTCAGCAATCTCCTGTTCCCATGCTTTTACTGATTTACTACTAATCGCTTTTTGATCGTAAAATTCAGCTACAATAAGCTTTGCTAATACTTTAGCTCCAGAAGGTTTATCTTTTCCTTTTATTTGAACCATTGCTTCATTCACTTCACCTTCATTAGTAGCTGCATATTTTTCATATGCTTGATCCATAGCTTCATTGACATGCTTCTTAGCTTCTTTCATGTATGATTCAGCTGTATGATCATCGTTATCATTTGTTTCATACATGTTTGCTTGTTCAGCCACATGATTTGAACATGATTCTACTACACCGGCTATCGGAGTCATACTATAACCTGTTTGTGGTGTTGCTCCACCTAGTGCAAAATTATTGATTCCCATTTGACCAAAACCTGCTGCTACGATAGTTTCATTAAATTTATCGAACTCTGGTATCTTACTCATAATTAGTTTTATTTTGTTTATATATTTGTAAACAAACTTTGAGTTTGTGCATATAAAAATAAACATAATTATGTCAGAATTTTTTAGAACACAAATGGGTCGTAAATTAATAGACGGTGATATACCTAAATTGGTAAATGTCTTAGAGAGAATTGCAATCCAGTTAGAAAGAAAAAACAAATTAGAAGAAAAGAAATTTGTTTTAGAAGAAAGAATACAAAAGCTTACAATAAAAGAATCAAATAAAAATGCCTAAAAAGGATATCACATATAAACAATTTATTGCTCACATGGATAAGGGTAATAAAGTTTATATGAAAAAACCTAGATCATGGCAAAAGGTATGGTTTTGGTGGGAAAGCAAAAAAGAGAAATGGTTTTTAAATAAAGCATTTGATAAAAGAGAAGATGGAAGAGTAGAGCCTGAACCTTCAGTATGGATAACCGCAAAGCAAATGGAAAGCCACATGGATCATATGACTAGACAAGGTTATAAATATCATATAGATGAATAAATTAATAGCAGCGTTTTGTTTGTTCTTTCTAGGGCAAACAATGATATGGGTACAAACTAATGGTCAATTTGTATGGCCTTGGTTTAAAAAGAATCCTTTTGCGGTATCAATTATATTTGGTACAACTATTAGTTACATATTAATTTATGGTACTAGGTTTATTGTAGAACATTATGATGGTCTTTTATGGCCTGGTAGATTTATAGCATTTGGTTCTGGTATTATTTCTTTTACATTTTTAACTTGGTATCTTTTAGGTGAAGGTATTACTACAAAAACAATAGTATCTTTATTCTTAGCATGTAGCTTAATAGGAATACAACTTTTCTGGAAATAATGAAAGATCCATATAGCATATTAGGAGTAAATAAATCTTCATCAGCAAGTGATATTAAAAAAGCTTATAGAAAGTTAGCTAAAGAATATCACCCTGATAAGGCCGAGGGTAATGAAGAAAGATTTAAAGAAATTGCTGATGCATATGAAACACTAGGAAATCCCCAAAAGAAAACTGAATATGACCAAAGACAATCTAATCCATTTGGTGGAGGGTTTGGCGGAGATTTTTCTGAAAGCATGTTCGAGGATTTACTTAGAAATCAAAATTTTAGTGGAGCCTTTAATGCAAGATATGGTTATAATCAAAGAGGTAGAAATACCAGTGGAGTTTTACGTATAACACTTGCTGATTCTTATTATGGTACTAGCAGAGATGTTAGCCTAGGTATGAAAACTATAAAGGTTGATATTCCACCAGGTATAAGAAGTGGGCAAAAGTTAAGATTAAAAGGTTTAGGGCAAAGAGGACAGACTGAAGAATTGAGTGGTGATCTTATAATGACAATAGAGGTTATAAATGATAATAACTTTTTTATAGATAATCAAGGTTTGCATACAATTAAAAACATAAATTTGTTTGATGCAATATTAGGAGGTAAGGAAACTATTGATTGTTTTGACAAAACCATAACATTTAATATTCCTCCTGGGACGGCTAATGGAAAAGTATTAAGAGTTAAAGGTAAAGGGTTTCCTATTTATAAACAAGAAGGTAAGTTTTCAGATTTACTTATAAGTATTATAGTAGACATACCTACTGATTTAGATGAAGAAGATAAAAAAGCAATACAAAAAATAAAAGATAAACATAATGGAAAGTAATCACGGAATGGGTTTTGGGGATGATTTTATTAAAAGCTTATTGTTAACACTAGAGCAAACAAACTTTGATGAGTTTATGAATCTATCATATGCTGTAATGATGCAAAGCCCTAGTCAAGTTTTAAAAAGAAAAGATTCTGTAGAACTGAAACTTAAAGCTATTAATGGAATGATAAAATATTTTGAGGAAATAGAAGCATACGAAAAATGTACTAACTTACAGAAGCTTAAACAGTTATTATTCTTAGATACTCCAAATGATGAAGAAGTATAAAATAAAAGCACAAATAAATAAACAAATAATTAACTATGCAAACAAGCCTAATCATAACAGACAATTTTTATAATGAACCAGATGAGATTAGAAAATATGCCTTAGCTCAAGAATTTGGAACTAGGGGTAATTTTCCTGGCCAAAGAACTAAGCCAGTTCATCACTGGGATTGTAAAGAAGTAATACAAAGAATTATACAAAGTCACGGTGGAGAGATAACATATTTTGGTGATGCTTACACTACAGCATTTCAATATACAACAGAAAAAGATTCTAGTTGGATTCATGCAGACCAAACCACAAACTGGGCAGGTGTTTTATACTTAACACCTGATGCACCGGCTAATGGTGGTACTGGTTTATTTAGGCATAAGGAAACAGGCTGGGAAACTGCACCAAGATTAAAAAATGGTAATTATGATCAAAAGGGACTTGATAAGGTAAACGCTGATGCAAGAAATTATGATGCGTGGGAAATGACTGCAATGACAGCACCTATTTATAATAGATTGGTTTTATATAGAGGAGATATGTTTCATACTTCGTTAGAATATTTTGGTAAAGACAAATATGATGGTAGGTTATTTCAAACATTCTTTTTTGATACAGAATATTAAAGGACTTAATTGTCCGATGGTGTAACTGGCAACACGTCTGGTTTTGGTCCAGAAGAGTCTAGGTTCGATCCCTAGTCGGACAACATTGTTTCATAATTGTTAATAACTTTTTTAAAATAACAAGAATTTATAGTTCAGATCCCAAGAAAATGTATTATATTTATATTATAATAAATTAAACAAAACGGAATATGACTGAACTAACAAACAACTTTGATTATCTACAATCCTTTATTGATGAAATGAAGGAATCATCCTCAGGTAATTACAAAATTGAAACTATCAAGAAACATTCTGATAGTGAATTTTTACAAAAGATTTTTAATTACACTTATAATCCTTATAAGAAGTATAATGTAACAAGTAAAAATTGTAAAAAGAATTCTGAACTACTTGGTCATGTAAATACTTATGGTAGTATTTTTACTCTATTAGATGATTTAGCAAACCGAGTTTGTACAGGGCATAATGCAATTGCAAATGTAAACAGATTTATCCTAGAGAATATACAATATGAGGATCTGATTTTTAACATTATTGATAGAGACCTTAAAATGGGTGCATCTACCAGTTCTATTAACAAAGTAATTCCAGGATGTATACCAACATTCAAGGTTGCATTAGCAAATCCTTATAATGTAAAAAGAGTAGATTTCCAAAGTGGAGATTGGTACGGTTCTAGAAAATTAGATGGAGTTCGTTGTATTTGCCGAAAAGAAAATGATATTGTAACATTCCTTTCCAGAAGCGGTAAAGAATTTTTAACATTAAGTAATTTAGAAAATGAAATTCTAAAGATTAAAGGTAACTTTATTTTAGATGGAGAAATCTGTATGGTAGATGAAAATGGTAATGAAGATTTCCAAGGCATTATGAAACAGATCCGAAAAAAGAATCATAAAATAGATAATCCTAAATTCTTTGTATTTGATTATTTAACTTTAGAAGAATTTGATAATCAGATTGGAACTACACCATTAACTGAAAGACTTAGAAATGGATATGATTTACTTCCAGAAAATATTGATTCTACTCGTTTAGAATTTCTTCCACAGGATCAACTAACCACAGAGGAACAATTTACTGAAATGGCAAAGGATGCTGAAGAGGCAGGATTTGAAGGAATTATGGTTAGAAAGAATGTAGGCTATGAAGGTAAAAGAAGCCATAATCTTTTAAAGGTTAAAAAATTCCATGATGCAGAATATACTGTCTTAGAAACAATCAATGGAAATATCCGATGGACAGAAAATGGTAAACAAGTAGAAAGAGAATGTTTAAGCAGTATTATAATTGAACATAAAGGATGTAGAGTTAGTGTAGGATCAGGATTTTCTAAAGAACAAAGAGAAATGTATTATGAATCTCCACAAGATATTATTGGTAAGACTGTAACTATTCAGTATTTTGAGGAAAGCAAAAATCAAAACGGAGGATATAGTCTAAGATTTCCTGTATTAAAACATGTTTATGCTAACGGAAGGGATTGCTAATCGCAGACACCTTTTAAGTACATCTAATGTGTTCTACATATTTAATTGATAAATAATAAAAGGAAAATTTAAAGTGAGGCTATTTGAAGCAAATAAAAGAAATGCAATTACCATATTTGATGTGGATGATACTCTTGTAGTTACTCGCAGTAAAATTAAAGTTCATAATCCTAAAACAGGTTTTTCTACTGAACTTACTCCACAAGAATTTAATACATTTAGGAAAAGACCAAATGATAAGATGGACTTTTCAGATTTTCAAAGTTTAGATATTCTTAAAGGTGGTAAAATTATTGAATGGGTATTTTCTATTTTAAAAAGAACTATACAAAAAGGCAAGGCTGTTGGTATTATAACAGCAAGAGATGATTCTAAGCTTATTCAGCAATTTTTAGCTCATAATGGAATTAACATAAATCCACAATACATATTTGCTATTAATGATACCTCATTAGGATTTAAAGGATCAACGGCAGAAAGAAAAAAGGAAGCATTTAGAAAATTTATAGAAATGGGATTTAATGACTTCACCTTTTTTGATGATGATGAGGATAACATTAAATTAGCAAAATCATTAAGTAAAGAACCTGGTATAAAAATGAGAGCCAAATTAATTAAGAGCAAATGGATACCAAAATTCAGCGACTTCAGATAAAAATTGAAACCTTTAAAAATATTTTAAATAATATTAAAGATCTTTCTAATTCTTCTACAACTAAAGTAGGTTGTATTGCATTAAGAAAAGATTTTAGTAAAATTGCCAGTTTTGGTTATAACGGATCATATAGTGGGGCTCATAATAATATAGAAACTGGAACTGAAGAAGAAAGTTTGGAACCAGGCGAAAGTGGCTTTATTCATGCTGAGGTAAATATGATTGCTAAATTTAAAGAGCATGATCCGGAAAATTACATAGTTCTTTTAACTCTATCTCCTTGCAAAATGTGTACCAAGATTTTAGTTAATGCAGGATTTAAACATGTATATTGGATTGATGATTATCGTAACTTAGATCATTTACAAATTTTTAAACAATGTAAAATCACTTATGGACCTATATCCTATCTTATAGATGACTACCATCTAATCAAAGACTGAATATATAACAAAAAAGTAGACTCCATTGATTTTAGAAGGAATAACATTTAAACTAGCATTAGACTTCTTTACCTTTTTGAAAAAAAATAAAATAACCTCTACAAGTATTAAGGTTGATTTTTTTAATAGGGTAAAACATGAGTACATTGATTTTGCAGATGTTGCTGCAATGGAAAAGTATTATAACAAAAATTATAAGCCTCTTGATAATTGTAATCTAGGAGATTTGGTTTCTATTTCATTTTTCTTAGCCGCGAGTGATCTTTATGATTTTAGTACTGAATTTAAAGCAATAGATGTTACTAATAATTTAAAACTTGAAACAGGCTCTGCATATGATAGGCAACGAAACTCCGGTAGACAGGTATTTATAGACAGACAAATTCAATTAATAAAGAATGCAGTTACTGATTATGTAAAGTATTATTCAGAGCTAAAATATATTTATGTAACTGGAATTTATTCACCATGTTATGCAGTACCAGGTTGGTCAGAAAACACTTGGTATCTTAAATCATTTAGAGAGGCATTTACTTCTGTAAGAGATACTTCGGAGTTTCCATATAATGATGTTAAGATTGAGGAATATCCCCCAAACTAAATATATAAAGAAGAAGAATAAATAAAAAAATATTTAAATCAATGGCAACGTCATTTAACCTACAAGAATATATTCTTTTTAGAACAGAGATAAAAAGAGAGCTAACTAATGCTGAGGTAGATACTAATTTTAAAATGGTGGCTAACCCTTGGGAGAATGATAGGACATATGAAATAGGAAACATTGTATACCACCCAGTTATTGTAGATGATCCTGCGACTACAGGTGAAGATCAAGTATTAGCATGGTGGAGAGCAAATGTTAGAACTACCCAAGGTGTATTTAATACTGCACAGTGGGATATGATTGGAGGTATAGGTTCAGGTAACATTAATATACAAGGAGCTAATGGCTTTGGTAAAATCAATGTTAATTCTACATCCGCATCTGGGGCACTACAATCTGGTAATGATGCATTAATACAATCAACTACTCCTAATGATACTTTTAATTTTATTGCCGGGCAAGGGATGCAGCTGCAATATAATCTATCTTCTAAAACAATAAAAGTAATAAACACACTAGCATCAAATCCAGGTGAGGTAAATGTTGGTGAAAATATTGGATTAGGAGCTGGCCATCAGGATGTTTATTCTGGTAAGGTTGGTGTTAATTTACAATTTTACGGATTTCAGTCAACGAATACTGGAACCGGTGCTGCATTATCTATAAGTACAAATTCTGGACAAAAAAATATTGAGTATAATTTTAATGAAGGTTTAGTTGACTTGGCTCAATTAAATAGTGGAGCACCATTGATTAGTATGTTATCTGATGTATCAACAAATGCACCTAACCCTAATGATATTTTACAATGGAATAATGGTGCAGGTTTATGGACACCGATAGCAATAGGTTCTTTAGGACAAGTTAATCTTTATACTAATGACGGAAGTATTGGTGCTGCTAATCGAACTGTTAGTCTTAATAATAGTGCAGGACAATTACAATTTAATAGAGTAGGTGATACTGGAACAGGTATTCATTTTGATAATGCTGCAACTACTCATCAATTACAATTAAGAAATTCATCTCCTACTGGAAATGCTTCTCAGACATATGCATTAAATAGTGTTATCCAAGCAACATCTGGTATTTACGGAACTGATAAATCTTTTGGTATTAATATAGGAAGTACTGGATTAGGCGGTTTAACAGTAGATGCATTAAGCATATCTCTAAACAATGAACTATATGTACCTAATGTTGCAACTAGTTCTTTACAGACAACAGCTGTTGGTTATAGAATACCTTTAGTGAATGCAGCAGCCTCAAGTACAACTGGAAGATTTGAATCTAGTAGCAGATATACTCTCACATCTTACACAGAGCAAAGTGGTGATTTAAGTGTAAGGGTTAGACTTAGAGGTGAACACCTTTTAACTGGTGTAAGTGAACAAAATACAGTATTAGCAACATCATCAATTATAAATTCTCAACATGATTTTGCTGCCAACACTTCATTAACGGATGGGTACGGTTTACGTATGACTTATAATACACCTACTATACCTGAAGGTGTTAACATATATCAATGGATGGATAGAGGAGCTGAAATTTATTATGCTCAACAATTACAAACAGAAAGTACAACAGGTGGTTTTGCTTCTAAATATATTGGAAATAATATTTCACTTGATAATAAAGTTGGTGGAACTCTAGCACTTAATGTTGGTCAAATAATTGGATTTACAGGTACTGGAACAAATCCTCAGAGAGTAGGATTATATTCTAATGTTATAGATACACAAACTGACGCTACATCGTCTACTATTTTAACAGGCTTGGTTGCTGATAGTGGTACATGGGCTGGTTATTTTGTAGGTTGTGTTAATATTGATAAAGGAGGATTAGTTCTTCCATCTACAACTTTTGCAAACAGACCGCTTTGTAATGATGTGAGTGGTGGAACTATTTCTGATAGAACATTATGGATTAATTCTGCTAACGGACATTTATATAGAGGAACTGTAGATGTTGAAGCAGGTGGTGGAGGAGGCGGTGGTGCTACTTCATTAAATGATCTTACTGATGTAACTATTACTGATGTTCAAAATGATCAACTCTTAGTATATAATACATCAACAGGCCAATGGGAAAATGCTGCTCTTGCTGCATACAATTTAAATGCTATTAGTTTAACCAGTGGAGGTGTAAGTATTGCATTAAGTGACGGTGTTGCAAGTAGTGATGTTGATTTATTACCTGGTACAAATATTACATTCAGTGTAAATGAAGCAACAGATGAAATAACAATTAATGCTGCAAACCCACCAGCTAGTGTTAACATTGGAAATACAGATTTAACTGTAGAAGAACCTAGGACTTTAGATTTTTATGGTAGTGGTACAAATAACCCTCTTACATTTATAAACACTAATGGTGGTACTAAAAATTTATTTAAGTTTGAACAAATTGGTGTAGGCCTTACACCACAATTTACAGTTGGTGGTGGTGCTACTGATTCAGAAGGTCAAATTGTTTTAGCAGGTAATGGTAGCGGTCGAACTGGTATATTGATTTTTAATGATGATGATGGAACTAATTATACTTCTTTTAAAGCACCTACTACTTTAGCTAATAATATTAATTATGTTTGGCCTTTAGCAATAGGTACTCAAAATCAAGTTTTAGAAATAGGATCTGTAGCTGGAAGTACAGCCACGTTAAAATGGACTACTGTTTCTGGTGGAGGTGGAGGAATTGGTGCAACTGGAGCTCAAGGTGCTGCTGGTGCAAGTGGTGCTCAAGGTGCCGCTGGTGGACTTGGTGCAACGGGAGCAACTGGAGCAATCGGTCCAAAAAATGGTTTACCTTGGCAATCAGGAGTAGTTGGTGTAACTACCCCACCTTCTGGTAAATTCTATTATGATGCTGCAACCACAAGTCTGTATATTAATAAAACAGATTCATTAGGATTAGATCAAACTACATTCCTTAATACTTTTGATGATACAGGACAAGCATCAACTGGATTTGGTGCTGTTATACTATCTGCCAATAATAATCAACAAATTGTACATGGTGTAATAACTGCTGTAGCTTTAGTAGGTAATGTATATGACTTTACAATTACTCCATTAACTTATACTGCTAACTGGGGTCAAGGTATAGATTTTGTTTTAGAATTTACTGCTTATGGTACTTCATTCCAAGGAGCCACTGGTGCAACTGGATTTAATGGAGCAACTGGTTTTATTGGAGCAACTGGATTTAATGGGGCCACTGGAGCTACTGGTGCAACAGGACAATCTGGTAGTGCAGGAGCAACAGGAACACAAGGAGCAACAGGAACACAAGGAGAGAAAGGTGAAAATGGTTTTGTTGGATCAACTGGTGCAATAGGTAACCAAGGTGCAATTGGATTACAAGGTGCAACTGGAGAAAAAGGCGAAAATGGTTTTGTTGGATCAACTGGTGCAATAGGTAACCAAGGTGCAATTGGATTACAAGGTGCAACTGGAGAAAAAGGCGAAAATGGTTTTGTTGGTGCAACTGGATCTAATGGAGCTACAGGTGCAATTGGATTACAAGGTGCGACTGGAGAAAAAGGCGAAAATGGTTTTGTTGGATCAACTGGATCTAATGGAGCTACAGGTGCAATTGGATTACAAGGTGCAACTGGAGAAAAAGGCGAAAATGGTTTTGTTGGATCAACCGGTGCAATAGGTAATCAAGGAGCAATTGGATTACAAGGTGCAAGCGGAGCTCAAGGAGCTTTAGGTATACAAGGTGCAAGCGGAGTTGGTGGTGCAATAGGTAATCAAGGTGCAACGGGAGTTGGTGGTGCAATAGGTAATCAAGGAGCAAGCGGAGCTGCTGGTCCTCAAGGTGGATCGGGTACTGGATTTATAGGAGCTACTGGTGCTGGTGGAGATTATGGAGGATATGTTACTGCTTATAATAGTGCAAGCGTTTCTACTGCAACACCACAACAAGGTAAAGCAGTTGTAAGTACTGGTAGTTGGATAACTAGCGGTGGTGACATTAGCTTATCTGCGCAAGGTACAGATCCTTCTAGTGGTGGTACTACAATAGATTATGAAGTTTCCAATACAGTCTATTCTTCGTGGAAGACTTCACAGTCTGGTGTTGGTGCAACTGGAAAGGTATATTTCCAAATTCATGAATATGAGGCACCTGAAAATGTTAATTATTATCATACGACATTAACAAATGTTACAGTTACAAATGGTATTAATGGTGGTATAGTATTATCTAAATTTATTTACATAGGTGGAGCTGGTATTACATCTTTTGATAAACCAATTATAGGATGGAGTTTTGCTGGTTCGGCAGGATCTTCTGGATTTACTGGAGCAAGTGGATCACAAGGACCAACTGGGCTTACTGGAGCAACAGGTTCTGGTGGTAGTGGTAGTGGTGAAACATTACTCTGGGCAGGAAATAGACAATATAGGGCATTTATTCCTGAATATGGTGCAGGTCTTTATAGCTTCGGTCAAAGCACCGGTGCATCTTTACCATCAAGCCCAGGATTTAGTCAAAACCAAACAGCTATAGTTTTATCTGGTTCAGGTGCTCTAAATACTTATAATATGAATGCAGGTTATAGAGTAAATCAAAACTTTGGAATTGGTGATACAATTACCATTCGTGGAGTATTATGGTTTAATAGAACAGCAGTTGGAACAGTTACCAACTTATCTGCTTTACGAACAACGGCATCTTATATTAATGTAAATGGTACATGGGATCCTGCAAATGCAACACAAACATTAATACCTTTCCCAGGAACAACTAATACAGCATCTCACCAGGTTCAAACAGGAGCAAATGGTAGTACATGTATATTTGCACATGAAATGGTATGTGATGCAGCTTTACAAATGACTGTTGGTGATTTAATTTACTTTGGATGGTCTGTTGAAAATTTAAGTGGTGAAGCAAGTTACTTTAACCAACCATGTTCTATGACTTACCAAGTTTACAAATCTTAACATATCTTAAACAATTATTATATTTAAAGTATAATAATAAATAGACAACAAATGCAAAAAGATAACATTGAGGAAACTCCACAAGAAGAAGTGCAGGAGCTTAAATATTACCAGTGGATTAAGGGAGACCAATCTGGTTCAGTAGTTACTATCAAAGAAGAAGGTCCTGATTGGATAACATTTAATGAAGGTGGTAGATTATCAACAGAATTGAGATCTGAATTTATACAAGAATTAGATGCGGATATAGCTGGTGAATTTATAAACACCCCAAATTCAACTGTTGATCCTTTAAACCAAAGTGCTACACCAGTAGATCCAATTACCAAGAGCGATCCTATTATTCCTGCTTTAGATACTACACCATCACCTATTAGAGTTTTATTTGATAAACAAAAGAAAAATAATAAAGTAAAGCTTCTTTTAGAATTTCCTGTAAACATTCCTACTAAAGGTGTTTATGAATTAATGAGTACATCATTTGATAAAGAAGAAGTTAATGAACAATTACAATCATTTATTTTAGATCAATTATCTGAAGATGAAATATTAGACTGTTTACACAACAGTGTACAATCATTAATCGAGAGCAAGTACAAAGGCGAATAGCACACTTAATAGCTAGTAATATATAATAAAATTAATCATATGAGCGAGACTGCAAATCAAACTATACCTAACCGTCGCCAAAGAAGAGCGGCTATGAAACACCAAGGAATTCTAAAAATGAAAAATAAATTATCATTTAAAGACTGGTTAGAAATCTGTAAACAAACTAGAGAAAAAGGCAAAGAGATACATGAAGCTAATGTTGAAGCTGCTGAAAAATCTATATATGCCAAATTAGAACAAGTTGAAAATAATAAGATAGCATATTGGAAAGAACAAGGTTATACAGATAAAGAAATAGAAAAGTTAAGAGATGCATTAGCTCTTATTACAATTAAAGATAAGTCTACTTGGCATAAAGATAAGAAAGAGGCAAGAAAAGTCTTCAAAGAACTAAGAGAAAACTTATACAAAAGAAAATCGTAAATGATTAAGATAATTTTAGAACCTGCCAGAAATGGTGTAATCAAAAAAGTAATTGATGATAATCATGGTGGAGGGCGAGAACATTTTACCTCAACTGATGTTTATGAATCAAATGAAAATGATAAGAATCAATACAGTTATGTAAAAAGATTCTTTTTTGATTTATGCGATGATCTCGGTTTAGAGGTTGGTAGTAAATTTGATAAAACTGTATTAGATATTAATACAAAATGGGGTACTCACTTTGAACCTACTCCTAAAGATATTGAATTTAAAATAAAGAAACTTAAGAGTGAGCTTAAGGAATTAGAAGAATGGAAGAACATATAGAATTTAATTTCATATACTCTAATGATGCATTACGCGTCAAAACTTTTTTAGGTAATGTTCCTAGAAGTATTGAGTGTATAAATTATATGGATATATTTAACAAACTTACAAAAAATGATTTTTATCAATACGAACCTTCAGATGCAGTAGTATCATCTTATTTAATGAGACAGTTACAAAATGCAATAGGTCGTAATATTTCTACAACAATATTTTATGTTTTAGGAAATCTTAATAAAGAAACGGTTGGCGGAATACAAACATACGTAGAATCATTATCTGATAAACCTATTACTTATAAAATTTATCATTCACCTGATATTACTGTCAACGGCACTGCTGAGCTATTCGATGACATAATAGAATTTGAATGAAAACACATAGGATATTTAACAAAGGACAAAATGTATACTGCCTTTTAGCATCTCATACTAATCCTAACATACTTTTACCAGTTAAAGGTAAAATCTTAGATTCCAAATGGGATCCGGTAAATCCTCTTTATCAAATTCGTATTATTAAGTTTTATGATAATATGAGATTTCTTAAACAGCATTTCTTTGATATGAATTTTAGACATATGTTTGAAAATAGAGCAAGGAAAATGATTCTTAAGGCTGAAGACTTTAAAACTGCTAAAGCTTTAGAAGATAGATTAAATGAAAAAGATAGAGAAAGATTTTATGTAGTTATAGAATCGGTTATGTGTACCAAAACAAAAGTTGGATTATCAGAACTATTTGAAAAGGTTCAACTATATATGATTTCCAAAAACTTAAAAGAGATTAGAGATATATCATCTAGGCCATTTTTTAAAGGACCACTCTCCATAGATAGTGTAAGAGAATTTGATGCTAGATATAAAAAAGGATGGGCAGATAAATTTGAAAAAAGTAGCTTAAGCATTGATAAGTATCTTAACAGCTTAGGTTAAATATATAATAAAAATACCTTTCTTATATGGGCTTTAACTTATCTGATAAAATTCAATCACTTAATGATGCAATGACTCCTGATATGGAGGCCAAAACAAATTCAAACAGAGTTAGTGCATTTGGTGGAGAAGCTTCTGGTTTTGCTAAAGGTGTTGCTGAATTATATAGCAAAAACTTTTATGGTGGTTCCGGAACAGCCGCTGATGCAGCAACAGTCTCTGCTGGTATGTCAGGTAAACCTATTGCATCTTCAATAGCAAATAAATATGCTTTATTTAATTTTCAAGGATTTCACGGTTCTCTTACTAAAAATTCAAAAGAAAATTATATAGATTCTGCAGAAAATCCTTTAATGGGTGGGGTTGGTGCTACTAATGTTTCATTACCTAGAATCATAAATTACTTTGAAAAAAATTATCCTAAAATAGGTTATAAGCCATCGGATTTTTTATATTCTAAATATTACAAAAGAATTCCAGTTAATCATTTGGTAACTTTAAGAAGATTTCCAACAGCTGTTCCTGATAACGTTTATCATTATAATGTTAAGATGAAAGGTAAAGAATCTGGTGATGGTGGAGGACAAGATGCTACACAGGTTGCAGGTGTAACTGCAATAACTTATTTAGGTGAGACTGCAGGTAATAAGTTAGAGGATTTATTGAGCATGTCATTTGGATTAAATTATAAAGAACTAACTGCTGATATGGAAGCCGTTGATACAGGAAGTGCTGGCGGTGGTTATACACAGCAACCATTTTATAATAAGCTTGGTGGAATAGGTAGAGCAATTACAGATGCTGCAAAGGGCCAAACTGCAGGTTCCAAATTTAGAGCACAAAATGGAGCAGGAAGTTCTACGGCTGACAGATTAGGTACTACTTATGCAAACTTTGTATTAGGTCCAGTAAATGTTGTGAATAAAACAATGATTAGAGATAGAGGATTAAAATATGCAAATGATATGACATTAACATTTGAATATGAACTTAGATCTTTAAGCTATGTTAATCCTAAAATAGCAATGATTGATGTTATTAGTAATATGTTAACTATGACTACTAATAATGCTCAGTTCTTTGGGGGCGGTCATAGGTATTACGGAAGTAGTGGTTATGTTGCTAGTCAATTCGGTGATATTAGTATGTTAAGAAATGGTAACTTTTCAGGTTATATGGGAAGTGTGGTTAATGATGTGGAGACAGGATTTAAAGGTTTATTTGGAGATTCAAATGGAAACTTTGATGCAAATAGTGTTGTAGATGGTTTAAAGAAAGTAGGTAAAAATTTACTAGGTAATATGCTTGGTGGATTTTTAGGTAGCCAGGTTGGTGGACCGAGTGGTACTCAGGCTACCAAAACATTTATTAGTGGTGAACCTACTGGAGATTGGCATGTTACTGTTGGTAATCCATTAAATCCAATTGTTATGATGGGTAATATGATATGTGATAATACTAAAATGACATTAGGGCAAGGTTTAGGTTATGATGATTTTCCAATGGAGGTTAAATTTGAGGTAGATCTAAAACACGGTAAGCCAAGAGATAAAGGTGATATAGAAAATATGTTTAATGCTGGCCAAGGTAGAATATATGCATCTGCCGCAAATGTTGAAGATGTTTTAAATTTAGCAGGAAAAGAAGTTGCAACTTATGGTTCAATACCAGATGCTGGAACTAGTAATTTACAAACGTCTGCTAATGTAGCCGCTGCACCTAGTGGATTTACAAATGAACAAATATCTAATCTTAAAAATAGACCAGCTGCTGAAAATTCAATAGCACAGACTACAAACAGTGAATATGTTTCTAACTTAACTGCTATGTTAATAGACTCATAAAAGAATAATTAAATATGAATATTAGATCTCTTACATTAAAGAATAAATTAACTGATGATAAAACTGGTGAACAGTATTATGACTTAACTGCTGCATCATTTAAATATAAAAGAGAGTTAGGTGTTAAAGCATTACATTATGTTACACAAGATCAGGTTGGTAGAATTGATAAAATATCAACTACATATTTTGGGTCTACACAATTTGTTGATGCTATATGTGTAATTAATAATATTTTTAATCCGTTTGTTATCCAAGAAGGAGACATATTAGCTATACCGCAATTAAAAGATGAAAACTTAGTATATGCAAGACCAAAGACTGCAACAAGACCAAGTGCAAGTTTAGCTCAGTATGTAGATACTGGAAGGCAGAGTGAAATTGATCAATCCAGAATACAGAGATTAATTCAAAAGGCTAAAACAAAAAAGACTGGTGTTAAGGCACCAATTCCACCAAATATGTTGCAGCAAGGACAAGCTGCTAAAGTATTCGAAGGTGGTAAAATTAAACTAGGAGCAAACTTACCATCAAGAAATAGTACAAATATAAATCAATAGATATGTCAGAAAGTATTGTTGAAAGAAATATATTAACAGTCATAGAACCTGCCATATTATTAGATCCTTTAGAAATCTTAGATGTTGAAAGTGGATCTGATAATTCTGATGATTCAACTTTAAAAGAAAAACCTTCTAAGTTTTCCTCTGTTGTTCCTGTTATCAGAATTAATGGATATGATGTCCAAATGGATAGGCTAAATTATTTTTGTTTAAAAAATAATGCATTTTACCCTACTTGTCGAATTCAATTTGCTGATGTAGATGGAATGTTTAGTGCTAGGTTTTATCCTAAAGATGGTGACTTAATTCAAGTTAACATTAGATCACAAGGTGATGAGACTACATTTAAACCGATAAGAATAGATTTTACTGTTGTTGATTGTAAGCCTATTGGTGGTGGAGGTGGAAAATCTGCAAGTGAATTTTTAGTAATAGGTAGAATGTTTGTTCCAAATTTATTTACAGAGAATGTTGAATATGAGGAAGAAGTTACAAGCTGGGATGCTTTATTAAATATTTCAGAAAAACTAGGACTAGGTTATGCATCTAATGTAGAAGAAACTAGTGATACTATGACTTGGACTAATCCTAATGATACTTATGAAACATGGATTCAGGATATTGTAGCAAATAGTTATTTAAGTGATGAAACATTTTTCACTAGTTACATTGATCCATATTATTACTTAACTATGGTTGATGTTAATAGATTATTTAGTCAAGAAGGTGCAATTGAAGCTAGTGAAAGTTTTACTACAAATGCTGGTGATACTATGGGTGCAGAAGGTACAGAAGGTCAAGTTGATGGAATTCCTAATTATTTAAGTAATATGTTAAATCTTCAAGGAGGTGCTAGATATATTTCTAAACACCAAATGGTTAACAAGAGTGGCGAAATTAGTAAGGCAAACGGTTATAAAAGATATACTCAATATTGGGATCTTAATGCAAAAGAATGGGTTAGTGAATTTGTAGACCCTCTTACCAATGATACACCAGGAATGATTCCTGCAACAAAAGGTAGAATAGTAGACGGTGAAGTAGAAGGTCCTAGAAATGATCAAGTTAAATATAAATTTTTAGGTACCCAAGGTGATAATGTGCATCCTGAATTTACATATGCAACGGTTCAGAATTATCAGAATCTTACAGAGATTAATAAAATGGGAATGACAATTGAATTAGATACTGTAAATCCTGCTCTTGTAAGATATAGTAGAATTTATTGTCAAATTTTAGAATTTGGAAGCGCAATACCAAATACTTTATTAGCCACACAACAAGATGAAATAGAAGGAGAAGAAGAGCCTCAACAAAGAAGTGGAGGTACAGATGAAAATGATCCTAAGTCTCAACAGGGTATTGTAAATGAATACTTAACAGGATTTTATGTTATTAAAGGAGTTGAATGGTTATTAACTAAACCAGGTCCTATTAGAATGAAATTAGAATTAGTGCGTCGAGAGTTCACTCCTACGACCTAATAAATATAAAAAGAAGAAAGATATGCCTTTAGTAGATTTAGCAAACCCCGCAGGTAGTGATGCACTAGCTCAATTAGCTGGACCATTTGGTTCATATTTAGGAAGTGGGAGTTTTCCACAAAGTTACTCTTTTGCAAAAAGGTTTGTGTCTAATGCTACCACTGCTTATGGTTCAGGTACTAATGGAGTAACATCACTAGATGACCCTACCTTTCTTGGTTTTAGTTTAATGTTTGATATTACTTCACCTTTATTTGCAGGTGCTGTAGAAGGTAATCAAGGCATTCCTGCACCGGAAGTAAATCCTGCTGCTGATATTGCCGGAAATTTACAAGTTAGCCTAGCACAAGGCCCTACACAGAGAGATGGTAGATCAAATGATAATTATCCTTCAATACCTTCAGCAGTAGCTTACTTAGCAAAAATTGGAGAAAGTAATAGAGTTGAATACTTAAAAGCATTTATACAAGGATTGCAGGAAATTAATAAAACACGACCATATTATTGGCAAACAATTGATGGATTAATTGAAGCTTGGAATAAATCTACAAAATTTGAGATTGATCCTTATACTGGAACTACTGGAGAAGAAGGAATAACTATAGGTTGTTTAGAAGCATTAGATTTAAAACTTACGGCATTGTTTAGTTTATATAAAATGGCTGTTTATGATGTAAGATATAAAAGATTTATTGTTCCTAAAAACTTATTAAGATTTGATGTGTACATTTACGTACAAGAAATTAGAAAATTTAAAACAGTAAGAAATTGGCTTAATGTCTTTAGAAAAGAAAAAGACGATGATGAGGCATTAAAACTTATAAATCAAAATACTTCACAGGTTGGTTTTAAATTTACTGAGTGTATGTTTGATCCTGCTGCCAGTGGAAATGTATTTGAAGGCGTAACTAATACGGGTGGGGAAATTGCTACTACACAAATGAAATTTAATTATGGTGGAATGGAGAATGTTTCACAATTCTCTGGATATAATGATAAGCTAGACGAAAGTAAAATTCCTGCCAATACTAATCCTGGATTTAAAGATAAGCTAAAACAATTTGGAAAAGATCAATTAGCCAATGCAGCTGCTGGTGCTGTTAATGCTGTAGGGAGAACTGTGTCAAGCGCAATACAAGGTATTACTTTAGGAAATGTATTTGGATTAAGAAATAGTTTACTTGGTGCAATATCAAATCCACAAGCTTTAATTAATGCTGCTGCAGGTGCTGCTATACAAGGAAATGATGGTGGCTTGCAAACATTTGGAAATGACAGCGCCGTTAGAAATATTGGTGATAATCCATTAGGTGTACCAAATGATCCTGCACCATTTAATCCAACTAAAGCATTTGATCCAGCTGGACCAGCTGGTGGTAGCTTAGATGCCAACCAAGTATTTGATCCTGCTGCGCCAGTAGGAGAGGGATTAAGTTCAATCAATGCATTTGGTCCTTCAGGTCCACCAAGCAATTCTACTATAAGTAACGATAATATATTTGACTAATGGGAAAACCAAATCCAACAAATTTTAATGCGGACGATTTAAGAACTACACAGTGGGTAGGTATCGTTGAGGATAGCAATGATGATATCTTTGAAGGGAGATGTAAGATAAGAGTATATGGAAAAATGGATGATCGCGTAGATCCTGAAGATCCTGAGAGCGCATATAAGATTCCTACCGTTTCTTTACCTTGGTCTAGACCGCATCAGTTAATGTATGGTGGAAGTAATACTGGTAGTGGTAAATTTGAAATTCCTAAATTAGGATCTATTGTTAGAATAACATTTGATAATGGAAATTTTTATCAACCAGTTTATCATGAAAATATTTATCCTTCAGATGAAACTAAAGCTGAAGTAGAGCCTTCATATCAAAATTCTCACGTATTAATTTATGATACTGCATTTGGTTTAACCGGTACATTAGAGGATGGTGTATCTGAAGCAACTAATGAAAGAGAAGGTGAGCATATTAAAGTTTTCTTTACAGAAGAAAAAGGGCTAATGATGGATTATACAACTACTGAAGGTCCAACTACAGTAAATGTAAAGCCAGATAACTCTGTTGAAATAATAAATGCAAACGGAGATTCTATAGTAATGCTTAATGATGGAAATATAACATTTACTCACTCTGCTCAATTTACAATTAATAGTGGAGCTGATACTGTAATTAATGCCGATACTAATTGTCTTATTAATTGTGTTGATGCTGTTATAACTGCTACTGGTAAAACTCACGTCAATTCTCCTAAGATTATTTTAGGAGAGACTGGTACTGATGCTGTACTTAAAGGTACTCAGTTTATTAATGATCTTTATAATAATCATACTCATATTGGAAATTTAGGAGCTCCCGTGAGCCCACCGTTGTCACCGGGAAATCCTGCATTAAGTACAAAGAATACAACTGACTAATATATAAACTATAAATTAAAACAATAAATTATGCCTTTAGTACCACCCGTAATTAACTCTGCAATGGATGCTGCTTTTGTAGCAGGAATGGAAGCTATGGCTGCATATTCAACTGGTGCAGAAGGAACTCAAGATAATAGTAAAGATGCTGTAATTGCTGCAGGCGCTGCCGCATTTGCTGGTGTAGCTGGTCCAGCTATAACTGCATATATAAAATCTGCAACAGTACTACCTGGAATCACCGTTGCAACTGCAGGTTCTCCTGCTGCTCAAACTGGCGCAACTACTGGGCCGGGGGTTATAACTTAAACAATCTTAAACAATTTGCTAACCTATATGTATAACTAATATCAGATACATAAAGAGTAATATATAATCTATAATAACCTCATAAAAAATAAATAATGACAGAACAAGAAATCACAATTCAATTAAGTGATGATCCATTTGATACAAAAAAAGTAAAAGTCCAAGTTCCTGAAGGTACAAAATTAATGTGTAATGAAGCATATGCTGCTGATGCGTTATCTTTATATGGAATTACAGATCACCAGGCAAAGAAAACTCAACTCATAGAAGATGGTGTAGGCTATATAACAAGAGGCGAAATTTCATTTATGTCTAAAGATGGAGAAAGAGCTCTTATTGATATTGAATCTAAATATACTGCTTACTGTATTTTAGATAAAGAACCTGACTATATTGTAGAACAACTAGAGGTTGGTATGGAGATTGATGTTAAGATAAAAACTAATCCAAAAACTGGAGATGTTATTGCTTCTATATCTGACGCAATAAAAGAAGTTAAACTAAAAGAAATTAAAGAGGCAATTGGAAATGCTACTGTTGGCTTTACTGCTAGAGTTAAAGAATTAATTCATGGAGGTTATTGGGTAGATGTTGCAGGCATTAAATGTTTTATGCCAGGTTCTTTAGGAGGGCTAAATAAATTACATGATTTTAATGCTATTGTTGGTAAAGAAATTGTTGTTATGCCAATTACATTTTCTAAAGATAAGGATACTATTGTAGTATCTCATAGAGAATATTTAAGAACAATGATTCCAAGCACAATTGAAAAATTAAATGAAACTATAAAAGAACCTAGAACTGGTTTTGTAACAGGTACTACTAAGTTTGGTGTATTTGCAGAATTTGATGAATGCCTAACAGGATTAATTCCTAAGGCTGAATTGAGTGAGGAATTCCAAAAAGCTTTAGATGATAGAAATATTAAACCTGGTGATGAAATAAAATTCTGGGCTAAAGAAGTTATATCAGATAGAAAAATTATACTTAGCCAATTAGGACCTAAGATTGATTTATGGGATGGTGTTGATGAGAAATATAAACCTATGATGATCACTGAAGGTAAGGTAACTAAAATAACTTCATACGGTGCATTTGTTGAATTGGAAAAAGGAATCAGTGGATTAATTCATAAATCAAAATTAAAAGGTGCTGATTTATCTAAAGGTGATACTATAAATGTAAAAATTGGTAGTGTGAATGTTAGCGATCGTAAGATTACAATGAACATAGCATAACCTATTCCTGGTTTGAATATATAAACAAATCAGGAACTACATGTACACTAACGAACAACTAAATGCTATATATGCATCCAAGATTGGATTAGAATTTGAATTCTTTGCTAATGAAGGATTAGATGAGGTTAAAAGAAGCCTTTCTAATGTTTTAAATAAACAAATAAGAATAGAGGAAAAGGCCCATAGTGATTTTACTCCTTCTGATGAGATTTTTAAATTAGAGCCCGATAATTCTGGTGGAACTGGAATGATTGAATTGGTCACTGGACCAATGCCGTTTGTTGAATCAAAACTTATTATTGCAAAAACTTTAAAATGGATCCGTGAAAATGGGTCTACTAATGAACGATGCTCTATTCATGTTAATGTAGCCTTTGATGGAAAAAAATTAGGAACACCTACAAATGTATCATCATTAGATATTGGAAAATTTGTATTAAATTTTAATGAGGATAAAATTTATGAAGCATTTCCTAACAGAAAAGATTCTGTTTATGCTAAGTCAATAAAATTTATTGTTCCTTTAAGTGGAATGACTCAACCTTCACCTGAAAGAATTTCATGGAAGAACTACATGTTTGTATCCGAAAAGTATTACGGTGTAAACTTTTCTAAGTTACCTAAGAATTATATTGAATTTAGATATCTTGGTGGAAAGGATTATGAAAAGAAGTATAATACCATAATGGATTTAACAGAACATTTTGTTTTATCATTATATGAAACTTTAACTGATCCTATTTATAATCAACAAGACATTGAAAAATTAGATCGCATTTTAGAAAAGCATAGTGGTATTGTAGAATCTTATAAAGATTATCAAACATTTAAAAAGAAATTTCCTAAAATTCAATTAATGGTTGATCTCAAAACTTATGACCAAATAGTAGAAACATTTTATCCTAAGATGAGAGAAGAGTTATTTAATCTTTTAACTAAAGCAGGGCTTAACGAAGGTTTGGTTAATTATGATGCTGATACTGGAAGAATACAATTAAAGAATGCTGAATTAATGAGATGCTTTGAAATAAAAGGAATCGATATTGTAGATTGCAAAGTTCAAGGTAATATTTTAAATTGTGATATATTTAGTTCTGAAATAATAAATTCTTCATTATTTGAAAGTAATCTTTTTGGGGCTAGTGATGTTGCTGATTCTAAAATAGAAGATTCTTATGTTAGTAAAAATGTAATGTGTAAAGATTCATATGTATTTGGAGTGAGAGGTGTATTCAGTGGAGAAATGGAAGGTGGTATTTTTAGAAAAGGTAGAGCAACTAAAATGGCTAAGTTTGAAAATACTGAAATAATTGAAATAGAAAAAATATAAACAAAGTATGGCTAATAAGAATACTTATTGTAATGATCCGGAGGATGCAGCGTGTTTAGATGAATTAATTAAATTAATTAATGATGATCTTACTATCGCTTGTCAAATCCCATTCACAGTTCCTAAGAAGGAATTAAATAATATTATACAAAGAGCAAAAAAATATTTTTATAAAATTTATGAAGATAGTGTAGAGCAAATGTATATTGCTTTACCGGCAGGGGCTCTACAAGTACCAGCATTTAAACAAGGTGTACCTTATGGAACTGGGCAAGATAAACAAGTTATAACTAATAAAGCTAATATTGATAATCCTAGGGGTATAGTTAAAATGCCTTCAAGAGTTTATTCAGTTAATGATGTATTTGAAATTGGTGGATTCAGTGGAGAAGATGGTGGATTCGGTAGTATGAGCTTTAATGCAGACGATGTAGATTTCTCTATTGATAAATTTATTTATGATGATGTTTATGGCGCAGGTATTGGTAGTGAGAATTTAATGTACTATGTTGTTAATTCATTATTCATGGATAATGCAAGACAAGTTCTTTTACCACAAATATCATATACGTTTAATAGATTAACAAAGAAATTTAGATTTCAAGGAGAACTTCCTAAAGGTGCTGTTATATTTGAAATATTTTCTACCATTTCTGATTGTGCTTTATTTGAAGATGAGGCATTCCAAAGATATGTTATAGGGCAAGCTAAAATTCAATTATCTAGAATCTTAGGAACCTTCTCATTTAATCTTCCAGGTAACATTACAATTAATTATGATATGATTTCATCTGAAGGAAGAGAAGAAGTAGATCGAGTAGTTGAAGAAATAAAAGGCGATGAAGGTGTTGATTATTTTTTCACAGGATAATTATAATCTGAAAGCTATTAAATTAAAAGAGAATATATAATAAAAAATTAGTATTCTTTTATGATTAGAGATATTTATAGCAGAGATGCATTAGCCCCAAAGTTTAATGATAATACTTTAGAGGTTAGTGATACTTTATCTCAATTAATTATTAAGATAGAAAACTGCCTATTTACAACAAAGGGTGATGTTTTAGGTTCACCTGGTATGGGAGCTAATCTAGATGAATTAATATTTTCATTGGTATTAAGTGAGAATACTATACAGAACAATATTAATAGCCAGATAACTGCATACTGTTTACCAGATATTGCTGGCTTTAGTGTAGATACTAAAGTAAGTTTCTTTTCAACATTGGAGAGAGATGGTTGTTTAGTAGATATTTTTGTAAATGAAGAAAGAGTTTTAGGAGCTCTTTTTTAAAATAATAGAATGAATGTCATTTTTTAGTAAAACAAGATTAAAAGCCACTGAGTTATTTGAAGATTCATTTGAATACCTACAGCGTACCTACGATCAAGCCATAGAAACATTTACCCCGGCTTCACCATTTGGCCAGATATTAACTGTTGTGTCTAACTTAGGGGAGTTGATATTTTTCTATATAGAAGCAATTGCCACAGAGCTGAATATATCTCGCGCACGAAACATTGAATCTATCTACGGTTTATCTAGATTAACCGGTCATGACCCTACAAGAGGTATATCTGCAAGAGGTATTATTGGATTACGTTTAAACACAAGTGCATCTACCCTCCTTAATGGTGACTATGTACAAATTATGAATGGTGCAAGTTTTCAAGTAGGGCAAAATAGTTTAACTTACTTTTTAAAGTTTAATAGCGATTTTATTAGACTAGATAAAACTACCAAATCATTTGTTAATGTTGAAATTGTTCAAGGTGAAAAAGAAGATCAAGCCTTTACTGGTACAGGTAATCCATTACAAAGTTATAACTTAACTACTAAGGACCCTACTGATCAATATTTAGTTGAGGTTTTTGTTGACGGAAAATTATGGAAATTAGTTGATTCAATATATGACATGAATAACGGAGAGAAATGCGCGATGGTTAAAACTAGTGTTAATGGTGGATTAAGTGTATTTTTTGGAAATAATCAATTTGGAGAACCGCCTGCATTAGGTTCTAGAATTAGAGTTACATATGTTAAGACTAGGGGTGTGGCTGGAAATATTGGAGGTAAACAATTAGATATTAAATTTATAGACCCAGGAACAGATTCATCTGGAGAACAGGCTGATTTAAATGAAATTCTTTCTATAAACATTACAAGAAATCCAATGTTTGGATCTGATTCTGAAGATCCACAATTTACTAGGTTGATTGCACCTTATGCAAGTAATTCATTTGTATTAGCAAATCCTAATAATTATATTTACTATTTAAGTAAGTATGATTTTTGGTCTTTTATAGATGCTTATAATACTAAGAATGATGAATACTTAGATGATGACAATATTATTTACCTATTCTTAATTCCAGATGTAAAGAAAAAGTTAACAAGTGATTTAGATTATTTTAGTGTACCTGAAGTAGAGTTTACTATGACTACACAAGAAAAGGAAATGACTTATGAAATTTTAAATAAGAGCGGAAGACAGGTTGTTACTGCTGAAACTAGAATAGTAGATCCAGTTGTTAAAAAATATGCTCTTAATATTGTAGTAAGATGGTTTGATAATTATGATAAAGATTCTATAAGAATTGAAATTAGAAAAAATTTAGATGAATATTTCTTAAATGTAAATAGAAGAGATAGGATTCCAAGATCTGATATTATTTCTATAATTGAAAATGTAGAAGGTATTGATTCTGTAAATGTATTCTTTATATCTGAGTTGAATGAAAAAGCAATAAGAGATGGTTTTTACTTTATTCCAGTTTATGGGACAGATCCTGTAACTGATCAAAGAGTTCTAATAGAAAATAAAAAAATTGTATTAAAGAAAGGTGAAGATCCACAATTAGGTTTAGATAGTTTTGGAGATATCATTATTGAAAATAATGACATAGCTATTATTAGAGGTGGATGGAAAGATAGAAATGGTACTTTTTATGAGCCTACACCAGAAGCTAATAAAATTAGTTCTCTTAATGTATTCTATAAAGAAGCAATTGCAAATAATCTTTATAATAAAATACAGCAAGAAAAATATAATAGCACTAAAAGAAATAGAGGTACAACAATAGCAACTGGTACAAATGCAGCAGGATTAAATACAGGTAGGTTGCAAAATACACCAACACTAAAAGCATTAAAAGGAGAATAATATGGCAACAGTTAAAAACGATAGTACAGGATTCCCTAGCTTATATAGAGCTACATATGAAAATGGATGGGATTTAAAAAACACAGGATATAATTATGCTCCTGATTTATTAAAAAATTCTATGTCTTCTTATATGTTTAGAAATAGGCATCTTAGTAAGTTCTTAACCGATTACTTAAATCCTATTATGGTCTTTTATATTAACAGGGTTAAATACTTGAGAATTTATTTTAATTTTGCAGTTCCTAAGTGGTATCAAAAAATAAATTAAAAGATAGTGACCAAAAATTGGCAACATTTATATTTCTTCGATAAGTATGGGAAGAATTACAATATGGCATATGACAGTTCTACTGACAAGTGGACTGGTGACATTTTCTTGCCACAAGTTTCTATTGATTTATTTGAAGTAAACCAAATATTCATTTTGCAAAAAATGATAGACAAGGATAGTGGTACTTTTAAATTTGGTTATCCACATGGTTACAACCAGCCTGATCCTACAGGCAGTACTTGTGATTGGGAAGTAAGTTGGAAAACCACAAAGCCTAATCAAATATTTTTATTTCAATTTAACAAAGATTTTAATACAGGTACACAATCAGCATTAGTACAAGAACCTGATGGCCCGCCATTAATAAAGGTTGATAAATTAGTTGCACCTTTGCAATACGATCCTGATCAAACTACAAATGCTGCAGGTTTTATTATAACAGATCAAATTAAATCTGAAGCATTACAGGTTGATATAACATTTTCATCTGAATTTGAAAATACTTATAGGAGAAAACTAATCATAACTGATAAATGTTCTAACACTATTGTAGGTGAATTTATGGTGTATGCTGAAAGTATTGAAGAAGATGAGAGATTAAGAGTTATGACTCAAAACATGGGTTATAATGTTATTGCATCTGATAGTACTGTTTTTAGAGAAACTAATATAAAAGAAGCATTACCTGATTATGTAGAGATTAATCTTAAGCGTAAAGAAATTATGATGGAAGGAAATAACATATATCCTTTTATCGGTTCTTATAAAGGTTTAATAAATGCTATTAAGTTTTTTGGTTATGATAATTTAAAGCTTAAAGAATTTTGGAGAAATGTAAATGCTAATTCTCCACAATTTGGAAAATACATACAAAGCAATTCAATAGATTTATTTTCTCCTACTGCTCAGTTTGATGATAAGCAAATAACATTACCAAACAAAAACTTTAGAAAGACTAGTTTATTTAGTCTTATTTATAGAATTAATAAAATAGTCCCTGGGAAATTTACAGATGAGGATTTACCAGTAACAGAAGAATTGCAAGATTTTACTATTGAGGAAATCTTAATTAAACTATTTGGTTTAAAAAGAAAATTAGAAAATGAATACCTTCCTCTTAATGCTCGTATTAAAGGTATTACGGCAGAAGCTGATTTCTTTGGATTATTAGAGGTTACCAACACTATAAGTAGAAATGATACAAATACTATAAAAGCTGGTATTAATACTGATTTTAAAGTTTTTCCAGCTGCATGTACTTATATAGAAGACTTAAGAACTTTTGATTCATTTTGTTTAGATGAAGCCGCTGTTGTGGGGCAGGCTATAATTAATTATTGTAATGCTTATATTGCGCCACTATCTGCAGGTGCCGCTTCAGTAGGGCAAAATATGTTAATGAATTATACTCCTGGTCAAATTTTACCACCACCACCAATTGGGCCTGATCCTAATAGTGTACTAGGTGCTTTACAGAATGGTGGTAATGTACAGCTAAAAGACGTTGCTGGTGTCTATGCTGCTTATTTTGCAAGATATGCACCTAACTTAAATAAAGTGGCAGGTTTAGATTATAAGCAAGGGTATTCTTCTGAATATTTACCAGATCAACCTGGTGCTAAAGCCGGTGCATTAATTACTTTAACTAATGATAGCTTTAATAATTTAACATGGGATAATATTGATAGCACTTGGGAACAGTTAACAAATGCTAATGATTTTTTTACTTTTGATTTTAATGTTCAAGGTGCAGCTGTTGGTGATGTTTATAAATTAAGCGATCCTGCGACAGGAACCTCTGCAACACATACAGTAGTTGCAGGAGATACTATACAGACAATTACAACTTCGATATTTAATCAAGTAGCTGCGTTTAAAACGGCACAAGTTGATCCGTGGTTATGGTTTGATTGGTCACAGGTTACTAATGAAATAGGTCCATGTATTAGAGGTTATGGAAACGATGTTAATCGATTTGTTGCAAGCGCTACTTTAGCAAACCCTGCGAGCGGTGGGCAGTTTACTGATATTCAATTACCTGGTGAAACTTTATTTACGTGGGATGGTTTAGAATCAGGTAATTTTGCAGAAATAGAATGGACAATTTATAAAGATGCATCTGATGTTTCACCTGCATACTTTTTTCAAATAAGAGGAACTATAGGACAATACGGAACTCTCCCTTTAACCTTACCTTATGTTGGTAGTTATAATGTTGAAATGAAATTATTTGATTTATATAATAATATTTCATCATCAGTAAAACATGATGCAATTTGTGTAGATGCTAGAGAAGTAGAATATTCAGGATGGTATCAAGGAAGAAAGGAAAGATATACATGGAGTAGTGAAGGAAAATATACATGGAAAAATTATGGATCTTTATGGAATTTACCACAATCACCTACAGTAACATGGGATGAAGAAACACCAAGCTTATATGATTCTCTTGATAGAGTTAATGCTATATTAAATACTTTTGGTATCGGAACATCAACAGACTTTCAATTATTAAATTATCAAGATGATGGTAAGGCTAGTTTTAGTGGCCCTTATCAATGGAAAAATTTAAATCGTCCATTATGTACTTGGAATAATGCTTATCACTTATGGTGGGAAATGACTGCTACAACTGGTGACACTCCTGCATTTTTTCAGTTTAGTGAAATGAAGCCTAATACTTATTTGCAAATTACAGAGCTTGATAATACAGTAGGTACTCATTTCTTTGATGCATCAACTCTTACATTAGGAGATGCTGTTAGTCAGCTTAATGTTAGCACTAATCCTATTATTAATAAATATGTTTATAACTTAGTTTTAAATTCTATTAATAGTGAAATGTTTGTTCAAGCAGTTTCTAGATATTATGGCAAACATGGAGATTTTAAATCAGTAGATATTGTAGATTCAAATGGACTTAGAGTTTGTGCAAGTGGTACTGGTAATTCTACAGATTATGTTGGTGGGCCAATAGCAGCAACAACAGTATACCCACCTTTTGCTAAAGCATTACCAATAAATGGAATGACTTTACTTTCAGTAGGTGCAATAAGTGGAGCACCGGCTGTTAAGGATGCTTTTGTAGAAAAAATTGCAAGGTGTGCTGAAATGATATTAAATCCTGATAGTGCTGGAATAATTTATAATAAACAAGCAGCAGTATTGGCAAAAATGCAATCACTAAAAACAATTCAAAGAATAGGTTATATTGGGATGGGTTCATATACACCAGCTTTAGAGGATTTAGCAGGGTGGGATCAAACTAATGATAATAATGCAAACGTTGATTTTATTTGGCAAAATGACGGTCTTACACCGCAGGCCCAAATTACAGAAGTATTAGAACATTTGCTTCATACTATAACAACATTTGGTTTGCCTGGTGCATATCCTAATGTATTTAATCAAACATCAGCATATGGGCCAACCTATACAGCAATGGCCGAAGCAATTTCAAACGGTGTATTTGATACATCAGGCTACACACAGCAGCCTGGGCAGTCGCTAGATGAATTTAATGCATTATTAATGAGAGAGTATTTATACTTGTTAATTTATGCAGAGTGGGATTTTATTACTACTTATGTAAGTGGTGGAACTTTAGCACCTGAATGGACTGCCGATACTCCTATATTAGTTGAATCAAACAATCCGTTAGGTCATGCTCTATATACAAATTATATAAGTAAGCTATTAGTAAAGCCTAACACTACTACATTAAATTCAATATTTGCACTACCGAGTAATCCATCTGGTTATGTACCATTTGAAAGATTACCATCGGGTGGAAATGTAGATTGTTTAAGTAGAATTTATAAATCAAGCCAAAGTATAACTAGCAATCCTACATGGGGAACTGCTAAGTTTATTAATGATGGAAAAGTATTACCACCGATGTCATGGGCCATGTTTGTCTATGATAAATGTAGAATAGTTGGAAAGGATGCTCCTAGATGGACCATCTCCAATACTACTAACTCATCAGTGGCTGATATATATTTTGAAAGCAAGTATCTAACATATCTTTTTAAAGACCCAGGAAAGTATATGATAACATTAGAACTTACAGATACGAATGGGAATAAATATAAAAAAGGTAGAAATATCTTAAATATAAAACAAACAAAATAAAATGGCAATCAGCGTAACAGAAATTTTAGGAACCGATTCTTTATCAGGATCGAGGTTAGTAATTAATGATAACTTTAATGTTCTTGCTAGTGAAATTAATGCGATGGAGACATACTTTGCTCCAACCGCAGGTACAATCACTAATTTAAACAATCTTTCAACTGAGGCATTGAGAGTTGGGCTTAGTACAATACTACTTGATATTAATGCTAGTACTTTTGATATTTTAACAAATGTCAAAATGACTGGTAATTTAAATTTAAATGGTGGTGCTATATTCAGAAATGATACAAACCCTACACCTCTTAATGATACCACAGCTGGAGCAGGTATGGCAATTAATGTTGGTAATAGTACTGCAATTCCACCTTATTCAATTAATAGGTGTGGTAATACAGATATTACAAATACATTAGCACTTACTTTATATAGTGGAAGTATAGGACAAGAAATTTTCTTTATTTGCACCGAAGGTAGCGGTAGTGTACAAATCCAAGGTATCTCAAGTAACTTAGTTACAACAGGTACTAATGATTACATTACTTTAAATGCAGTAGGAGAAAGTGTACATCTTTTGGCAATTGACAATGGATCAGGCGTTCCAGTTTGGTACATAGTTGGTGGACAAGGATATGTACTATCATAATAATTAAAGAAAGAAAAAATACATGGCAACAACGCCCTTAATCAGAACTCCGCAAGCAGACGGGGGAACATTTTACACGTTCTCTTCCTCTGCTAAAGACTTATCTAGAACTCTCAATAATGATGAGTTAAAGTTAGTCTTTTCTAAGTTTGTGCTTCTTAATCTACCTGATATGGATAGATTAGATCCAACCACATTTAGTAATTTTCAGAACTATATGCAGTTTGATACAATAGATGGTGCAATATGGAGTGGTGGCTTAAAAGGTGATCCTAATGTTAATTTTACTGAAAGTCTTCAAAACTACGCGCTGAATTTAGAAGAACTTATTATCAGTGATGCAACATATGATAACACAACTAACCTAACAGTTACAGAAAGAGTATTCTTTAAATGGTTAAAGGAAACTGGTGCTATGCGATTTAGAGAAGCTACTGCATTAGAGAAAGCAAGTAGTATTACAGATAAAAGATTTGTTGAAGAAGATGAAGTTTTATCTGGGACTCGACAGTATAGAAGAGTAGTTAGATATATTGGTGAAATTGATATTGTAAATAATGTAGATAAAGCCGGAGAAGCTTATACGGAATTATATATTAATGTACCGACAGAGGTGGGTAGAACACCTACAATCCTCTTTGATTCAGTATCTGATAATAACTATCAACCATCATTAAAAATCCAAGGTACAAGCGAGTATATAATGGGAAGGAATTCAGCAACAGTCCACCCACAAGGATTAGACATATTTGCTTATTATGATTATGACCAACCTTTACAAGGTGCAGGACCTGCTGGGTATACTTTACCTTATGCTACGGCTTCAATAACAGACCCAGCACTACCAATTTCTGGTGGTAACTGGATGGATGAAACAACACCTCCTAATACTGTAGATGCTTACTTCACAGAACCAACTACATTTGAAAGTGTTCTTAATGCTAACATTAGAAAATATCCAGCAGATTATAATAATCCTACTGGGTTTACCGGATCTGCATATGTAAGATCTGAGCTTGATGGCATATCTGTAGATTTTAATCCTAATGATTATCAACAAATTGTACAAGATGCTACAATAAGTACTATTCCACAATTTAATGGAACTGACTTAGCTGAATCATTTGAATTTAATGCAGTTGCGGTTTACTATGATATGGTAGACTTAAGTGATTCTAGCAAAACTAAAACAAACTTATACGGTATTTTAATTTTAGACAATATAACTCCTACAACTGATGGAGGATATATTCAAAGATACCCGAAATATAAACCTAATCTTACAACTGGCCAAAATGGTAATAGTTATGGATTTAAAATTAATTTAAGATTTGATGCTTCTCCTGGTACTGCAGGTATTGATACAATTGTAAATGATTATAATACTTTTTCAATGGGATTATTTTCAGATGCATCTGCGCAGTTACAAGCATCGGCTCAAATATTCCAAAGACAGCAATTAGAGATAGCTGACATGGAATTAAGATTAGCTGCTGTTGAGAATACTCTTAATTCAGTTAGTACATCTGCATTCTTACAGTCGCAAATTAATAGTTTACAAACACAAATTGATAATGCTTCATTGGCTTTTGCAAGTAGTACTACATTGTTAGATTTAATTGCTAAAAACTCTGATGAAATTCAAGCATTAGCTAACGGTGAGGTTGCTACTACTTTACAATATAACACTGAAGTTGTTAGACAAGGAACAGGTATAACAGTTAACACTAACACACCTAATCAAATTCAAATATCTAATAATGTGCAAGCATATAATTTAATGGTACCAGTAGATGCTGGTAATGTTCCAATTACTACAGTTGCACCATTAAACTTAAATGTAGTTGATCCTAGGGTATTTGTAGATTTAGGAACATATACAAATATGTTAAGACTAGATACTATAAATACAGCTGCTGGTGATTTAGCTATTTATATTGATGATACTGATATTCAGTGGAGAACTGGACAAACAGTAAGACTAACATTTAACAACATTCCTCTTATGGGATCTCGTGATATAAAAATATATACCGATTCTCCAAGTAGACTTAATACTGGTTCATTTGGAAAATTGGCTGCAACTATACCTAATGCTAAATTAAGCAATACTAACATTCCAATAATTGATCTAATTTGTACAGAGCAAGGAGTGTTAAGTTTTGTATATGATTGCATCAAATAAATAATAAAATTGAAACCTAGATAATGGCTGAAAATAATTCAATACAAACAATGCTTCCGGAACTGTTAAGACTTTTTAACAATTCACTGGAGAGCTTTGAGAAAGTAAATCAAGCGATTACATCAAGTAGAGATTCTGTAACTGTTAACATTCAGAATAATGATGGTACAAATTCTAGGATTACTATTCCAAGTTTTGGTTTTCTTAAAAATTCGGTAGACAGATTAAATACAAACATTAATACTATTACTAACTTTAATGACGGTAATAGTTCTATAAGATTAGCTGATGGTACATTTAGAAAATTAGTTTTAGCTAAATTACCAACCGAGGCACAAGATCTTACTTCATTAAATTCCATTAATGAATTTGATATTAAACCTAATTGGTTTTTTGAGGAATTAATAAATCCATTATTATTTGTAGCATTTGATATTACAGGGCAGGCTCCTATTGATACTGAAAGGGCTATTGTACAAAGATACATTTTAGATACAAACTCACAAAGTAAAATTAATTACTTTGAATCAAATTATAATGGGAATGCAGTAATAGATTATGATACTTTTTTACAACAAATTGTAGAAAAGAATATAGCTTATGTATTAGACGAGGCTGTAGTAGATTTACCACCAAGAGATAAGAGATACTCTGGTAACTTTAGTGTAATTAGAATTGGAGAGGAAAGTGTTACTGAAACTGTAAATGGTGTAGAGCAAACAACTGTTCAAAAATTATATAAGTTAAATAAAATATTTTATACAGATTCGGAGGCTGATTTTGCTGATACTGTACAACTTAAAGTAGGAGATAGTTTAGAAGTAGTATCTACACCAATTGATACTCGATACACAGTAACACAGATTGATGCTAGTACTAATTCCGTTACAGTAAGATTACAGGAAGGTTCTAGGACTATAAGTATAGGTGCTGATGTTTTAAAAATAGGATCTTCATTAAGTGATACTTTAGAGGTAGACGTTACTGTTGGATTTAATGAAAGATGTGTAACCTTTATTAAACCTATTGATCCAGATTCAAAAATACCTGCTGTTAATTGGTCACCGGGTAGTGGATTTTATACAAATAATTTAACAACTATTAATGCTGCTGGTACTCAGCAGACTTTAGCAGATTATTATCAACAGAATGCTGTTGATTTTGGTAGATATCTTTTATCGTTTGCACAAGACAAGATGCCAACAAGTAGGGAAGGTTTAACACCTAATGCTCCAGTTTTAACTTCTGAGGATTTTAGTGTGGCTTTAATAAATGGCCAGGTTAGTAATTCAGATTCTATTGTTCAGCTTAAAGACTTAAATAATCAAAAGAGTACAATACAAGCAACACTTAGTGAATTAGATGTTGCTATTTCTCAAAGTAGAGCAAAAATACAAACAACTAATTATACTACTGAAGTTGAAAGGGATTCAGATAAAAATGCGTTACAAGGTTTAATTACTGAAAGAGCATCACAGGCTAAATTATATTCATCTGTAGTTACCGAAATTGATTCTTTTGCATCTGATAATTCTGTAAGTAGTATAACTCCTAAATATAGAGTAAGAGGATTCTGGGCAATGCCACAAGAAAAATCAGCTCCTGAAACAGGTGTACAGGATATAATAAAATTTAAATATCGTTACAGGTATCTTTCGTCGGACGGTGCTGCTAATGCAGTAGATCAATTTACTTATACTGACGGGTCTGGTACTAGCCAAGGTGCATTTTCTAATTATGTAATAGTGGATAGTGTATTAAGACCTAGGGTTAAAAATACTATAACTGGTTTATATGAATGGGTTGCTATTAATGATGATAATGCAGATGCAGTAAATATTAATCAATTAGACATTCCAATTAGAAAAGGTGAACAAGTAGAAATACAAGTTAAATCTATTTCTGAAGCAGGGTGGCCAGCTAATCCATTAGAAAGTGAATGGAGTACAGCTATAAGAGTAGAATTTCCAGCTGATTTAAGTTCTGATAGTGCTCTTGAATCTATATTGACTCAAAACCAAGAAGACTTAGCGCTAGTTTCATTAAATGAAAATTTAGAATCTATTGGGTTACCTACTCACTTAAGCAGTTCTTTTACTGCTAATGAAACATATTTTGCTCATTCATCTCCAGTAATTGCTTCTGGTTTTCTATCCGAGAATCAAACACCAATTGATTTGTTTACAAAATTACAAGATATGCAAAATCAATTGGATCTGTTTTCAGAAATACTAAGCAGTGCACAAGGTGAACTAGTAACTACTTTAGTTGATGATACTGGTAATACATTTAATTTAAGAAGAAATGCAACTACAAAAGTATTTGCTGGATTCTATTCACAAGAAGTTGATGGATTGGATGATCCTAGAGGTGCTATTGTTTCAAAGACTTATTTTATTAACATTGCAAATAGATCACAAACTGCTTTACAGTTAATAGCTAGAATTACTGGTAATAGAAGTAGGATGGTAAAACAATCTGAAAACCCTGGCTTATATTCGCCAACTAACACTGGAAGTATAATAAATGGTTCGGTTATTTTACCAGCAACATATTCATGGCTAGATAATAGTAAAGATAATCAGTCAAATGATAGGGCTACATACAGGGGTGATGATGCTGATTATAATACGATTAGAAAATATGATCTATCACCAATTCTTTTAACAAATCCTGATGTTACTGCCAGCACAAAGTATGGGCAAATGGTTTCTCAACCACCATTTCAGTCTACACAAAATAAGAATCAGTTTATTTATAGTAGATTTGCTGATGTATCTGCCGAAGGTAATTTTTATAGTTATCTTAATGCAGATTTACCAACAAATGGTTATACTTTTAATTTAGATACATTAGAAAATTTTTATAATGCACCAGCTGCAACTACAGTTTCTGATCCGACAACACAATTTATTTGGGGTGGTGGATTTTTAGATACTGGGCTTCCTACTACAACAGCTTCTTATCCAGGTTCGCAAACACCTGCTGATAATTTAGTATCAGTTTCAATTGCACACCCGTTTTTAACTAATTACACTGCATATAAAGCTGCTTATGAATCTTTAACTGGTGATATTAATACATTGCCAGTAATTATTCCAGGTGGAGGAATAGATTGTACTGTTGCCGGTAATGGTACAGCTGCTGTATTATTTAGACAGTCTAAGTTTTCACCGTTAACTTCTGATTCTCCTTACGGAAAACAACAAGGAATTTATTTAAATGAAAATGTTACCGACTTGTATAATTTGTCAACCGCAACAGGCGCGCCATACGCAGGGCTTACTTTTGATACTGGACAAGTACTTCAGCCTAGCCCATCATTATCGTCGGCTGCTTTAGTAAATCTGTGGGATACTACTGCTGCTGGTTATATTACTGGTGGTTATTCTAGAAATGCTAAAAATTCATTTGAAGGTTTTGACCAATATACTTTAGGAAGGCAGTCTTGTGGATCTTATCTGTTTATATCTTCTGATAATCATTTGAATATTCAAGTAGATGGAGATTCTATACAATCTAGAGAAGTAATACAGTTTGGCCAACAGAATGCTGTTAGTGTTCCTTTGGTATTCCAATATAGAATGACTGATTATTTTGGAACTACATCAGGTACAGGTTTAGGTAATATTGGTGGTGATGAAACAGGTTCTACTGTTAACTTAACATATACTAAAAGAATTGGGTTTGATTTATATCCAAATAATTCAGATGTAGTTCAATTTGATATTGAAGTTTCTGCTAATTATAGATCTGATAGATTAAGTATAGATGTATTCCCTAAAGCAACAGTAACTAAAGGCTTAAGTGATTTAGAAAAAGTTGTATCAGCATTAAGACCTTCATTAACACAAACTGCCGTAAGTACTAGGTCAGGTGGCGGCGGAGGAGGAAGAAGTGGAGCTAATACTTTCATTGGGGAAGCAGACCTGTAATTTAACCATTGCTATATCTTTTGGTGAATATATAAAAAAAGTGAAAGATACATGGCTGAAAACCTGCTCGATAAAGCATCCTATAGTTTAATTAGAACAAACCCTAAGTTAACGGGTAATGTTAAGATTGTGTCTGATGGTATAGACATCTATCTAGAATCATTTAGTGCTAATACTCGACTATCATCTCAGAAATTTAAAGCATTTAAAGTCGACGGTACTAGTACTTATGACCAGGATGTTTTTAAATTTTTTGATAATGGCAAGTTTCCTAAAGAAGCCGCATATGAGATATTCCAAGAATATGAGGATGATGCTGTACTTTCCAATTATCGTAATCAATATGAAATGTTTTATTGTGCTGGTACCAGATCTGTAGCATCAGAAAGCTATTCCCAAAGCCTAGGTACTTTTGCACCACTTTGGTTAAATGAACAAATACCAAATTATTTTGTAATTTTTAGATTAGATAATCCAGCAGCTGTCAACAACTTTAGAGCCGCAACAGAAAATGCCGATACGGCGAATGCGCAAACCTCAGTTAATTTTAATAAAAATGTTTTGGAGAATTGCACAGCAATTAAAACTTTTGATTTAACACAAGGTACTGCATTAGGGTCTTATATTAGAAATTATAGAAATCAAGAAAACTTTCCAGAAGTTCCATTAAATATGACTTGGAGAAGGGATGAGCCTATGTTGTGGAATGGAATATCATATAGTAATGGAGGTTTTACAAGTTCAGGTAATTTTGCATATGAAGATATGGTTACAAAAGATTCAACTATTATACAAGATGAATACTTATTTACACAAGGATTTCAGAATAATGGCATACTTTTAGCAAATCTTTTAAACATGGAATTTTTGTTTGACGATCCTACTGCTAAAGATTATTCTATTAATAGATATTTTGGTATGTATGTTAATGATATTGAAGAAGGTAAGTTTGATATATCCGGTGAGGCTTTTTACAAAGGAACAAATATTGAGAAATCACAACAGCCTACTATAACTTCTATAACAGAAGTTTCCCAATTTTTAAATACTCCATTTAAGTTAACAAATGAAAATGGTATATTACTTTATTTAGATCCTGATAAAACTGAAGTTATAACAGGCTTACCAACACCGGAGAGAGTTAATGAAGTAGAGTCTATATTTTATGTTAAAGATAAAGAAGATGATTTTCATACTATTAAAAAAGGATCAACTTGGGATAAAGATCAGATAAGATTATTTGATACTGAAGTAGACATATCTTTATTTACTGGATATAAGGAGCCTGATACTTTTGCTAATGCAAGTATTATTAGTCGTGCAGGTGTAGCGCAAATGTATATTAAGATATTAGACAATGTACAAGATGGTAGCTCTATTGCTTTTTATGATGGTAGCGAATTTACTGGTCAAATTTTTGCCAATAGTACATTAGCACCAACGCCTGGCAAATCCTTTGAACGATTCTTTAATCCAAACGGAACCATACAAGAAGTAGCTCAATCTATAGCATCTGCAATTAATAAAGGTATTAGTGAAAATGATAGATTTTTTGTTGCTACCTGTAATGATAGTACAGTTTATGTTAAATCAAGGTTTAGTGGATCTAGGTTTAATAGATTAAATTTTAAATTAGATAATCAATATCCTGAATTTTTTGATCAAACAGAAACATATCCTTTAACATCTGAAGTAAAATTGGATGGACACTTTGTTGGTGGAAATGATGTAAAAAATAGTTTATTAAAAGTTACATTAGGTGACCAAGATAGATTTACCAAAGGTGATTATGTACAAACTACTGGTAATTATGCGGTTATAGGTGACTGGGTTCCTTATACTGATGAACCTATTTATAATGGCTTACGAGAAATTATTGGATATACTGATATTGATAAGTACGCAATTATTACATGTAATGATAATCAAATAATGGTAACGCGATCTGGGCAAGTGGCCTTATACTCAGATTACAAACCTTCGTTTGGTAGATTTTCATTTTTTGAAGTTAAAGATTTTGATTTTGATTTTTATAGTACTTTATATAGCCAAGAAGGCGAATTAGATTTTGAATATAATGAATATAATCAAACAGTCGCAGGAGCAGTGCCACTTAAATATGAAGGTGTAAGTAGTAATCCTGAAATTAGAAGCTTTTATGATAATGGTGGTTTTTATAACCTTATCGGTTTAGTAGGTGATGCCGAAAAACAAAACCCTGATGAACAATATATTAAAAGTGAATATGTTAGATTAGAGGAAAACTTTTTAACTTCTCAAGCTGCTATTTCAAGAATTGCTCCATATATTAATAAATGGGCATGGGTTAATAATGGTAAAGATGTTAGAAACCATCCATATAGACTAAATGCAAACGAGGCATTTGGCTTAAATAATTTTGCACCATCTAAATGGGATAAGATCCAAGAAGCTAGTGGTTATACTCATGAATGGTATTACTTATCAGAATTTCCAAATTATTTTACAAAAGATGCTATTGAAAAATCCTGGAGTTATATAGATAAGGCGCCTAGAGATAACACACAAGCTAATTTCGCAACAGGGCAAGCATTTGTCCCAGGAACATTTCAAAATGTTATTAAAGATTATTTTAATGATTACTTTGTAGTTCAAAAGTTTACAACCAGAGGCATTACTGAAATAGATAGGCAGTTAAGGTATGGTAGATTAAATGGTGGTGATGAAAAGAATTTTTCAGAAACATTTTTAAGAGGGGTTAGAATTATAGCAAAAAATAAAGCAATAGGTACAGAGAAAGCTGATTTTAATGCAAGATCATTATCTTATGTCAGAGATGGTGAATTTAATGATTATAGATTTTCGGTAATGTTAGTTCCTAATTTAAACTCAGATGGTAGAACACCAGATCCTAACATACCAGAATTTCAAGTTAAATTTATAAAAAATGAAAAATGGAAAACTGTTGTTATGTTAATTTCTATGGCTTACATAGATAAATGTTTGCAACCAGATATTAATAGTACTTCTATTATAGATAGAACAACTTTATATTCTTTAAATAGTTCATATGTAACTCTTAGTGATTGTTCCCCTAGAATATTAAGTAATGGTAAATATGATTATGAGAAAACAAGTCTAAGAGGGGCAGTTTCATTTGCTACTTCTACACAAGATTCAAATGGTATCTTTACAATTAGGTTTCAGCCAGCCCTTGACGGTACATTACCTGAATTAGTTAATGATGTTAGAATATTAGAAGATGGTTCATACGGAAGTATTAAATGGAGGATTGGAATCGGTACACCGGCGCAGCAAAGTTTTGAAATTAAAGGAATCCAAGGTGTAATTGATAATAGCACACTTACGGCTACTACCGTTACTAAAACTGAAGGTGGTGTTACAACTAACGTTAGCCTTCCTATTGGATCTCCACCAAACAACGCGTTAAGATCGGCTCAATATGACATTAGCCAAGGTGGTTATCAACAATTTGATAATAGGTTAACTGCTGCTGCTTTCGGTAATATTTTTGATTCTGTTAATCAAGGTAATCCTAGCATTATATATGAAACAATTGCAGCCGATGGTAGCCAAATTAAAAATAAAGACGGAAGTTTAGCGCAAACCTTTGGTATTGAATTACGCGCACAGTCTGATATTTTAAAATCTATTTATGTTGGTGTATTACCAGATCCTGCAAAACCAACAGCCTTTAACTTGGCTGATGTAATAGGATATGATTTATCTTTGCAAAAGACACCAAGAATAACTCCTATAGCTAGGCATGCTGGTTATTATGAACCTTACGCATTACCTTTATTATCATTTAGAGACCCTTATCAAAATTTAGATTTTGAAGAAGTTACAGGTGGGACAGGTAGTGTACTTATTCCAGATGCAGCATATAAAATAAAAGTAATGGAGTTATGTAAATATAAGAATGCACAGTTTAATAGTTCCGATCCAGAATTTGGACAAATTCAAAATTTCTTTTATCATAAAGTAAATGAACAAGATCCATCTACTGTTTTAGAATTATCTAGAGAAAGCGCGTTTAATAGTTTATATCCTCTTATTAATGAAATAGGAATTGATTATAGAGATTTTTATATGTTTTCTTCTAACTGGGAACCTTCTTATTTTATAAAGAGTATTGATAAATCAGCAATAGAAAAAGTTATAGGTACAAGATCAATGTTTGAAAGAAAATCATTTTTTGGATCCAAATATCTTAAAGTTCCAGAAACGATTGTATTAGAAACATTTAAACCTGACCCTTTTATAAAAGCCGCTATTAGACAACCGAGTTTAATAAGTGGAACATTTATGTACCAGGATCAACCTGCAGTGTCAATCAGTAAAAGGTCTATTAAGTCAGAAGGCGTTTTAAATACTAGAGCTATTAAGAAAAAACAATCTGCACCAGTAGAAACATTTTATTTGTTTAATCAAAAAAGATTAATGGAATATTTGTTTACTCCAATAAAAGAGCAGTTTTTACTTTATATAAAAGATGAATTTGGTTATGGTGATTTAGAAACATTAGATGATGATGTAAATCAATACATAAAAGAAAATATTTTAAAGTTATATAAAATAGAAAAGGTTGATTTTTATACATTAGCAAGTAGAACTAAAGGTGGATCTACATATACTACAGCCGAATTAACTAATGAGGAAAAGATTAGTAAAGGGTTAACTATTAATAATAATGTAGCATCTAAAACCTTAAATACAAATCCATTTGATTTAAGGCTAATATATAATAAAAGAACAGGTTTCTCTGAATCATATGGGTTCAGTGTCACGATAGTTAAAAAATAATAAAAAAGAAATGCCAATCACTATACAAGAAATAATAGCATCAGATACTATTTCACAACTGGTCGATAAAACAAATTTTAATTTTGACCAATTGTTACTTAATGGTGGAGGGCCTGCAGGACCAGCCGGGCCAATAGGACCAGTAGGGCCTGCTGGTGGAAGAGGACCTAAAGGAACTACCTGGTATGAAGATACTTCTACAACCGCACCTGGGGTCACACCAATTGCAGTGCCACCTACTAGTACGCCATTAGAAGGTGATTATTATTTACAATTTAATGGAGTTGTTTGGGAATATACTGGATTAACATGGTCTCAGACTACTATTGATTTAGAAGGGCCAATGGGCCCACAAGGACCAGGTGGTGGTATGGGAGATTTATTTGGTGGACCTATATCAATAAACCAAGAAACTGCAATTTATAATGGTCCTATTGGTAGTGGGCAAGGTGCTACCACTACTAATGAAGGAATTCCTACTGTTATGATTGGTGGTGCTGTTACGACGACTACTGCTCTGACTGGTATTCCTTTAACAAATGCTTATATAATTCCTAATGAAATAGCAATTGGTGCACAGAGTAATAATGTTTCTTTACTCATTCATCAAAAAGATTCTGGTGGTAAGGCTATTGTTTTTCAAGGAGGAGGAGCAATTCCTGGTGAAAAATATTGGCAAGGGCAGCCTGGTGTAAATAGTGAAATGACTAATTTATCCAATATTAAAATTGGACAAGATGACCGTCTAATTTTAGATGTGCCTAAAGTAGCTACGACACCAACTACCTCAGATGATTTAATAGGAATTCAACTTAATACCCCTGCAAAGTCTCAAAGTTTTACTGCAGGTAAAGCAATAGGATTTCAAACAGGACAAAGAACTACACAGGATTTTTCCGGAGAGAATTCTGATTTTACAATTAATGTAGGTGTTGGTTCCGCTCCAGGTGGAAATAAGTTTAGTTTAACTACAGCAGGTACTGCAGGTTCAACTCTTATGGAATTAGGTGCAGGCTTTCCAGTTGTATTACAACAAACAGCACAAGTAGGTGTAGCACAAATAAGAGCAGGTTTAATTCAATTAACTTCTTCAACTAATCAAAATATACAATTATACTCAGGTGGTCAATTAAAATTAAATACAAGAACTGGTTCAAATCCAGCAGGTACAATATCATTAAACTCGGGAAGTGGTGGAATTTCATTAGATACAAACAGTACAGGAAATATTAATATTCAACAATCTAATTCTAGTACTTCAAACACTGGGGATATTGTTATTGAAAACCTTTCACAGGCCCCTAACACTGTAATAGGAGGTGATATTTATATACAAGGAAATAGTCAAATTATTTTAAAGAAAACTACTCAGACTGCATTAAATAATTGTAGTATAGTTATTGATTATGGAAGAGTTAATCCTACAACGAACCTTCCTCAACCTCATACAAGGTTTGTAGGACCACAAACAATAGCAGGGTTTATTGCATCATACCCTCCACAATCATTTCAGACTCTTATATATAAAGATCCTACTGGTTATGCTAGCGGTTCAACTAATATATTTGAATTAACTGGAAATAATGGTGTTACTGATTTAGCCCCAGGTGCAATGTTACAAGCATGGACTGGTGGAACTCAAACGGCTACCGGTTTAGATGCAGGTTTATTAGCTATAGCAATGGGAAGCGAAGGACCACAGAGTCCGGTAGCTCCGATAAATTTTATGTGGGATAATACATTAGGATTTTCTGTAAGAGACAGTGGTAATAATAATGAATACTTTACTGCAAGTAAAAATAAAATTGCATTTGCATCACCGTGGGTATTAAAAAGAGCAACTGGTAGAAACTCATCTATTAATAACACCCCTTCAGTAATTTATTCACCGGGCTCAACTCAGTCCGCTCCTATGAATTATGGGTGGAATACACGACAGATTGGAACACCACAAAGTCTAACACCTAGTGGTCAATATCCTTCTTTAGGAATGCCAACAACTCTAGAATTAACAGTTCCGTATATTTCTCTTAACTTTGGACCGGGTTATGGTTTTACTGCTGACCCATCTATTCAGCCGTCGCCGGCATTTAGCCAATCGAACCCGGGCTATGATTATAAAGTTACTTTTCCTATTGGTGGATACCCTGGGCAAAGGTTATTAGTTAAACTATACGTACAGGCATTAGCGTACAACTCGGCTACTAAACAAGGAGGTACACTTTCTGTTAGCAATTATGGGTCGGTTGATCTAAGGATACCAATGTTTAGAATTAAGTCGCCTACATCAACAGGAAACTGGACCTCTTGGTGGGCAGCAGCAAGCAGTAGTGGTAGCTCTGCACAGGTTATTGATGGTTATCAAGTAATAACAGTATCAACAGATTCAACTGATGCTGGTGATGGGATCGGTAGATATAAAATGATTGATATGTTTTGGGATGGCAAAGAAGTACAACAACAGGGTGCTGAGGTAAATTTTGCTGATGCTAATGCATTCTCAACACTAGTACAACATGGCTGGTCTATACTGTCATCTTCTATTGGCTCTACTAACAATAATAGAATAACAATTAGTGGTTATGATAATTCACCAGGGTGTTTTGTAGCCGGGACTGAAATAGCTTTAGCGAATGGAGATACAAAAAATATTGAAGATATTATTTCAGGTGAAGAGTTAATAACATGGAATGAATCAAAACAAACAACTGAGGTAGGTACCGTAGGTGGATTAGATGTAATAGAAAATGTAGGTATGGTAATTGTATTAGACTTTGACAATGGATCTACTCTTAAGGTAACTGAACATCACCCATTCTATCATATAGATGGTGAAAATGTAGGTCTAATAGATGCAGCTGAATTAAGAGAAGGTTTTGAAGTATATCAATTAAATGGAGAAAAGGCTAAAGTAGTATCTACAAAAGAGGAGCAAGGTTTATATACTGTTTACAATATAACCAATGTTAGTGGTAATCATAACTATTATACAAATGAAATATTGGTACATAACAAAGGAGGAAATTAATAATTAATTAACTTAAAATGACAAAGAAAGAAATAAAAGAACTTAATGGATATGTAAGTAGGTACAGGGAAATTCAACTTTCCTTAGACTTAATGCAAAAAAGTATTGAGAGTTTAGCAAAGAAAAGAGATGGTCTATTTGAAGAAGTAGACGGAATGAAACTTAAAGAAAAAAAGTTTATTGATAAAATTGCAAAAAAATATGGAGCTACTGAAGTAACACCTAATAAGTTAATGAAGTATATAAAATGATTTTAATTATTAAAAATATTCTTGGTATTCTAACAGACCCAAAGAACACTAGGATGTTTTTATTGGGAGGAATCATAGTGTTATTATTTTTACTAGTTAGGCAATGCAATGAAACTGAACAGGCAAAGGGTGAAGTTACTAGGTTTCAAAATAATCTTGAGGCAGCTAATGATACCATTCGTAATTATGTAAATGAAAATGGAGAATCAGTTGGTGAAATAAAAGGTCTTAATTTATCCTTAGAAGAATTAAGAGATAGTTTAGAATTTGAAAAGAATAGACCTCCTATAACAATTGTAAAATACAAAACAATCGTAGAAGAAAGAATAGTAGAAGTTCCAGTCAAATCAAAAGACACTGTTGTTAAACAAGATGGTGTGGAGTTTAAATCGGTATTAAGTTTTAATTCTAAAAGTGATTGGGAAAAAAGCTCAAGATTAATTGATGTATCTTTACCTTATACATTTACTGATAGTTTAATGTTCGGTTCTGCTACCATAGGATTGAAACAAAATATATGGTTAGATGCTACGCTGTCACAGGACTTAAATACAAAGGAAGTTTTTATTAAATTAACTTCTGATTATCCTGGTACAACATTTAATAATACTCAGGGAATTATGATTGATCAAAATAGTCCTGAGTTTAAAAGTATACAAATGAAAAATAGAAAACCTTTTGGATTAGGTGTTAATATGGGAATGGGAATTACTGGTGATGGTAATTTTGGACCATACATCGGAATAGGAATTTCTTGGAACCCAAAGCTTTTGCAATGGTAAATAAATAGAATAGAATGGAATCATCAAGGTTTATACAAATATCTGAGCAAATACTTATAGAGTATGTGTATACTAGTCAGGCAACGCCTACTACGTTTAATACAGCATCGTACCCTATTGAGCTTATGAGAGATACTAATACTAAAGGAACTTATTTCTTTAATACAGATAGTGTTTCTGCTGTGATGGGTAATTATAGAGATATATCAGCTGCATCTAACAATGCTACTAAAACTCAGTATGTTTCATTGGACACAGACATTGGTGTTCCTTATAATGATTTTAGTTCAGCATTAACTGATAGTGCAGATCTTTTACAAACATTTAGTCCAGAATTAGATGTAGCTTATGATAAAATAAAAATACATTTTGTAGCTGGATTTAATTTTGAAGGATTTGATGGTATTGTATTTGAAGCATTAGCTCCTAGGAGAGATAATGTTATGTTAAACCTGGCATCGATTAATTTTCTTAAAACCGATACACCAACGTTTAGCCCAGAACCACTCTTATTAGCTGATAAGCTTTATGCTACTTATATTGAATGGCGAGTACCTTCACTATATTTTATGAATAATTTATTTAGTGCATCTCAACCTAATGGAGTAGCTTATAAAATAACTGAAGGACAAGGATTTTTAAGTACTCCACCAATTACACTAAGAGCAACCGGTATTTATCAAACTATCGTTGAAAACGCGTATAGCTTTTATGAAATGCAAGAAATCAATTCGGTTTCCATATTAAGTAGAGATATCTATGATAATTTATATGCACAAGTAATTCAATCAGATAATGGTGATTACTTTGAATTATCAGGGCAAGTAACAGGATCTACCTTTAGTAATTTTATTGCACAGTTAAATTCTTCCGGTGGACAGTATGTAGTATTTCATGAAATAAGTGTTACAGAACAGGTTGGGCAAGTATTTACACAGACTAGTTTTCAAGTTATAACTCAAGATACTGAATTTGATGAACCTGTATTATTTAGGCCTATTATTAAGAATGCAAATAAAGCCGTTTCATTTTCTATAAATTATGTATTAAGATTATACAATAAAGCTGATGCTACACAGATAATTAAAAATGCTAAGCTAACATCATTTGAACCACAGATTTATGGACCTAATATGATACAAGTTAACTTAGGAGTAGTACCAACGGTTGCTAATGTATATAATAGAATTAATAATGATACGGGAAAACAAATTGTAGTCGGTGGTGGTAGTGGTGCAGAAACACTTAATGTAGATACCACTGAGCAAATTGTAGAGAAATTAGTAGTAAAAACTAGTTATGTAACTACCTTTAGGGATAGAATAAAAGTTAAAGCTGCAATTTCTCCAGTTAAAATTCAAACAATAACACAAACCAATGGCAGCGAGACAGAGTAAATTATCACAAGCAGAACAAATACAAAAGAAAGCTAAAACTAAACAGGTAGTTGGTGGTGTAAGAACTAATATATCATTAACTAAAACTGAAAAGGAATTTTATCAAAAATTTGTTAATCTTTCAGTTAATGAAATGCCTTTACCTTCAGGTGATGGTACAATTAGAATATCTTTATTCGATGATTATTATCTTTTTACAATGTTTGATGAAGTTGATGGCGAGGACACTCCTATTGATTTAAGTAATGTAGGTGATTTATATTTAAACTTTATTGGTGAAGAGGATGAAATTGATATACTTAACCATACTCAAGTTGATGAAATAGATTTATCAAAAGGCGAGGTACTTTTTAGAATTACTAGGTCAGATAGTAAAAAAATACTAGCATTATCTAACAATAATTTTTACATATCTACAAGAATGGTTGATCGTGAAGATGGATCTACATCTGATGAATCAGTTTTATATCAAGGTATATGGCTAGCTGTAGATGATGCAAATAGAATATCTCTTACTAGACAGATTGAGGAAATGAGAGTAGAATATAGTATATTATTAGCAAAGTTACAAGATGAAAACACTAGATTAAAAGCAGAAAATGCTGAATTAATTAATTCAGGTGAAGAAGATGATGCTACTATAATAAGATTACAAAATAGTAATGAAGAATTAACAAATGAAATAGCAGAATTATCTAAAGACTTAAAGTCCACTACTATAGAATTAATCAACCGTAGAGCCAAAGAGGCACAAGCAGCTGCTAATAGACAAAAACTAAGAAAGCAACAAATAATGGCTTCAAAGAAGAAAGCAATAGTTGCACAAACTAAATCTAAACAGAGATTCTTTTTTAGAAATGCAGCTAAGAATTTACAGAATTTTACTATTGGAAGAACTTCAGTTGGATCTATGATTAAGCCTGACTTATTTGATGGTAGACCAGGAAATGGATTTGATCCAGATAGAAATACATATTAACAATTAATCATGATATTAAGCGCAAGAAATAATCAATTTAAATTTGATTTCCCTAGAAATTTTATACCTGAGCCAATTGCTAAAAAGTATAAACCTTTTCTTACAAGAATACCTGGCGGAATAATCAAAGAACCTATAGATTATTGGAATTATGGAATTCAATCTCTTAATTTACCAGGACCTTCTTTTGATGCAGTTACCCAAGTAGATTACCCAGGAAATCAACGTGCATTTAGATCAAGTATACCTAAGCAACAATTATTTGATAAAACAATGACAGTTACTATGCAAGCATTTGATGGCTATGTAAATTATTGGATGGCAATTGAAATGTTTGACTATTACTATAAGTTAAGTGGAAAACATCCATATTTACCAGAAGGTGTAGGCGTTCAAATGTTAGATGCTGATGGAACTATATTTGTTACTGTGCAATTAAAAGATATGTTTATCTCTGAAGTAGGTGCATTAGATTTAAATTTTTCAAGTAACACGATAGAATTTCAAACCTTTGATATAACATTTGGATATAATGTATTAGATGTCGTAGTTAACATAGACTAATATATAAACAAATAAAGAACACCAATGAAAACATTTAAAGATTACCTAATTGAAAATAAAGAAGATTCTTTAAACATAGAAGATTTATTAAATGAATCTCATGATTTAACAGAAGAACAAGATGCTGCAATTGATATGGCAGTAGAACGAATTCTTGAAGCTCAAAAAGAAGGTAAGAATTTAGAAGACTGTGTTGAGGAGATAATCAATGAAGGTTTATTAGGAAGTATATTTGGTGGTTTAACTGGTTTTGCATTAGGAAAAACTATAGGTAAAGCTGTGGCTAAAGTATTAGGTGTTACTAAAGGTGTTCTGTATGATTTATTAACCTCACGTCTTGTAGGTGCTGCGCTAGGTGCAGTTATCGGCAAGAGAATATAATTAGAATGATTCACATAGGAATTGACTTTTCATTAAATAGTCCTGGTGCCTGCGTTGAAACAGCCGATGGCAAATATCACTTTATAACTTTTTTTAATTACGGAAATCGTATATGGGATGAAGAAGGTAGAAAAATACCTAAAGCATTCAGTGTACACAAAGAATTAATGGATGATAATGCTTTATTAGGATTTCCTTATAATAGAGAAGTTACAAGTAAAGAGTTTTTACCTAGAGAGAGACAGAAGTTAGAGGATGCAGGAAATATTAGCTCACTTATGGTTAATATATTTTCAACCTTATTTGAAGGTGATAAGGTAGCAGTTGCATTAGAAGGATTTTCTTATGGCTCCAAGGGTAATTCATTTATAGACATTATTCAGTACAATACTTTTTTAAGAAAAGAATTAATAGATAAGTATTCTATAGAAAATTTATCTGTCTTTCAACCATCTCATGTTAAGAAACTTGCTGGGAAAGGAAATGCAAATAAACATTATATGGCTAAAGCATTCCAAGATGATGTCCTTAATGATAAGAACTTAAGGAGCACTAAACTTTGGAAATGGACTCAAGGAAAAGACTTCAGCATTAAAATACCTAAACCTATCGATGACATCGTTGATGCCTACTTTATACTTAAAGCCCTGAAGGCTAACAATTAGATACTTTTCTTACTCTGAATAGTTAAAAATTATATTGCAACATGTTAACATTGTTTCAGCTTTCTATAAAAAAAATTAAAATAAAATGATAAAACCTTTAGGAAATAGAATATTTTTAAAAAAAGATGAGCAACCAGAGAAGCAAGGCAGTATAATTTTACTAAAAAAAGAAGGGATGTTTGCACCTCCGTATTCAGGTACAATCACTGGAGTAGGAGATGGGGTAGAAGATAAAGATTTTAAAATAGGAATTAAAATACTTTTTCATGATTTAGCTGGTAGTGAATTTAAATATAAAGGAGAAACAGTATTAAGTATAAGAGAACGTGATGTAACTGCAATAATAGATAAAAATGTTAAAATAGTCTGAAACAAACTGACTTAGGGGATATATAATAAACAAAGGAATCAATAAAGTATTGGTACTTTTTAAAAGGCGATAACAAGGCGAAGTAAATAGGCAATAAAAAATTAAAAGGCGTTTAGATACGGAGTTTGTTATCATAAATTAATAATAACAAAAAAAGGCAATTAACATGGCAAATGAATTCGACATTTTTAACGTAAGTGTAAAAGATTTAGACACTGGTGAAAGACCATCTTCCGCAGGGAGTGATCTTTATTCACCTAAACCAGATCAAGGACAGGACGGAACTTACCGTTCTTTAATTAGGTTTCTACCTAATGCTAAAAACCCAAGAAAACCATTTGAAAGAAAGTATGTCTACTGGTTAGAAGACAGAGAGGGAAACGGCTTTTATGCTGATTCACCATCAACGGTTGGAGAAAAATGTCCTGTACAGGATATGTTCTTTAAACTAAGAAACTCTGAATCTGCTGTAGACAAAAAGATGTCAGAAGGTTTAAAGCGTAGAGAAGTATTCTATGCATTGGTACAAATCATAAAAGATCCACAAAACAGAGATCTTGAAGGGCAGGTTAAAATCATGAAGTTTGGTTATAAAATCAAAACTAAAATTGATGAAGAACTGAATCCACAATTTGATGAACCTACTCAAGTATTCGATCCTTTTGAAGGCAAGAATTTTGAATTAGTAATTTCAAAGAAAGGTGGTTTTCCAAATTATGATTCTAGTAAATTCCACGGAAATAAATCTCCAATGACAATTGAAGGTGAAGCGGTTACAAACAGTGATGAAAGCCGTAAGGCAATTTTAGAGTTGTTAGGTACTGCACCAGATTTATCAACATGGGGTTATAAAGCATGGGATGATATAGTAAGAGGAAAGGTAATGAATGTATTATCTCAATTCACATCACCAGGTGATTCAATTCAAAACATCACAAGATCAAAACCGGCACCAGTAAATACACAAGCTACTGAAGCTGCTGCAACTAAAGCAACAACTGAAACAAAGGAAACTCCTAAGGCTGAACCTGTAAAAGGTGAAGAAAAGAAAGATGACTTTGATGATTTCATTAATGGTTTAGATCTTTAATAAGTATGGCAGAGGAAGTAATAATATCTTCTGAAATGAAAGCTCGGATTATCGATAAGGTAGTCCGAGTTCTTCATACTAATCATACTCATCCAGAGAAGAGAAGAATATTGGAGAGTAAAGGTAGGTTAAATTTTGCATGCCCTTACTGTGGTGATTCTCATGATACACCAAGAAAAAAGAGAGGAAATATTTATTGGAATGATTTATACTTTCATTGTTATAATTGTTCAGCTCATGCTTCCTTAGATGTATTCTTAGCAGAACATAATGAAAACTTCGAAGGCGATGATAGAATTAATGTTATTAATTATATTAAGGAAAATCGTAAACATTTTTCATTAGGAGAAAATTTAGATTTTTATCTTTTTGATAAAGCAAAAGAATTAGCATTAACTTTTGATGAAATAGCTTTAGGTTTTAATGTATATCCAATTAATACTTTAACATACCAAGCATATCCTTATTTAAAGAGTAGGCTTCTCCATCATAAAACTGAAAGGTTTGGTTTTGACCCAAGGCGTAGAGAACTATATGTTTTTAATTTAACACCTGAAGGTAAAATATTAGGATTCCAAACTAGAGACTTAGGTGGTAGTGGTGGTCCTAAATATAAAACTTGGAATATAGAAAGAATTTATGACAGATTAAAATTACCATTAAAAGTTACCGAAGAAGAATTAGATAACCTAAATAAGATATCAATGTTATTTGGAATCTTAACTGTTGATATGTCTCGAGATTTTTCAATATTTGAAGGTCCTATTGATGCAATGTTTATGAATAACTCTATTGGTTTAACTGGAGTTAAAAAACAAATTATTGAATTTAATGAAATACCTACAGCAAGATATTTCTTTGATAATGATTTAGAAGGTAAAACAAGAATGATTGAAAAACTTAAGGGTGGTCAAACTGTATTTATGTGGGATAAGTTTTTAAAGGATTTTGACATTCCATCAAGAAAGGTTAAAGATTTAAATGATTTAGTTAAATGGGAATACAGTAATAGATCTGGGTGCTTAGGTGACCTGGATAAATATTTTACAAAGGATTCATTAGATATTATTTTTATATGATGAGTTTAAAAAATTATAATAATTTTGTGAATGAAGAAATAGATGACTTTTATAAAGATTTAGAAAGTAATAGTAAAAGACTAAAACTTTTTTCTACATTTGGTAAATCTGAATTAGATGAAGTTAAAACTAATTTTTCTATACCAGCACCTAAAAAGAAGTTTCAGCCTAAAGTAAAGGGTTTTAAAAAGATTAATAAAGATAAAGGTATATTTTAAATGGAGTATAATGACATGGCAACAGGTGAGGCTAATGAAGAATTAGCAAAAAGATTAGCTAAAGATAGAGATGATTGGAAAGAAAAGATAAGCCACTTGGTTGGTTTACTAAAAGAAGTTCGCAATTTATCCGAGTGCCAAGTAAATATGTTATCTTATAGACAAATCCTATTGGATAAAATTACTGATTTTAAAACTACAAAACAAAAAAGACAAGGTGCATATGACAGATACTATAAAATCAAGTATAGAGAATATTCAATTGATTATGATGTTAAATTAACAAGTGGTGAAAAGGTTGCTTTTATTAAAGCTGACTTATCTCATTTAAGAACACAAATGGAAATGCTACAATCTCATATGGACTATTACCAAGAATGCATAAAGACATGTGATAACTTAGCATTTGCTATTCGTAATAGAATAAGTTTAGACGATAAAGAATACTAATGGAATTATCCCTCTCGGAAAATAAAAAGTTTTTAGTTATTGATGCTTGTACTGAATTAGAGTATGAACAACTAAAAAGTAGTTTAACTAAAAAGATTGAAGGTTGGCGCTTTCACCCTTTAGTTAAAAAAAGAGTATGGGATGGTAATGTATCATTTGTAAAAAGAAATAAAATACCTGCAGGTCTATGGAAAGAAATATTAGATATCTGTAAAGATTATGACTTTCCTGTTACCTTAAATAATATAACCAATATATTTGATACTGAAATCAAAGAAGACGAGTTTAGGAAATGGGTTACTAAAATATTTAAAAAGCAACCAGAATTTAAACCTAGAGAATACCAAATAGATGCAGCTTTTAAAATATTAAAGTATAGAAGGTGTTTAGCGGAATTAGCAACATCTGCTGGTAAAACACTAATATCTTTTATGGTAGTTGCTTATCTTATGGACAAGCTAAATAAGAAAAAGATATTAATGATTGTCCCTAATGTAAATCTAGTCTTACAGGCTACTGGTGACTTTGATGAATATAATAAATGCGGAGTTCCTTTAAAGACTCAACAAATTTATGCCGGTGTAAAAATAAGAAAAAGTTCTAATCTAGTTATTGGTACTTATCAATCTTTAGTTAAAAAGGACGAGGAATACTTTAGCCAATTTGATGCTGTATTTGTAGATGAAACTCATAAAGCAAAAGCAAATTCTATTCAAAAGATTATGGATAAGTGTTGGCATTGTGATTTTAGATTTGGTTTAAGTGGAACCATACCTAAGAAAGGAACTGTTAATAGATTAAGTTTAATGTCTGCCATGGGCCCATTGGTTACTCAAGTTAAAGCAAATCAATTACAACAAGAAGGTTTTATTGCCAGTTGTAAAGTTATGCAACTTCATATGGATTATGCAACAGACGAACAAAAGGAATCATTTTCATTTTTATCTAAAAATCCACAAGATAGACAAAGATTATTTGGATTAGAACAAAATTTTATAAATCAAAGTGAAAAGAGATTAGATTTTGTTTGTCAAGTAATTAAAAAATCTACATCTAATTCATTAGTACTATTTCATAAGATTGCATACGGTGAAAAACTATATAATAAATTAAGGCATATAACAGACAAGAAGGTTTACTATGTAGACGGCTCTGTTAACGTAGATATAAGAGAAGAGTTTAAAAGCAGAATGGAAAAAAATGATGATGTTATTATTGTAGCATCTTATGGTACCTTTTCAACTGGTATTTCAATTAAAAATATACATAATATCTTTTTTACCGAAAGTTTTAAATCTGAAGTAATTATCAGACAAAGTATTGGTAGAGGATTAAGAAAGCATGCATCGAAAGATGTTGTAAAAATCTATGATTTTATAGATGATTTTAGATATAAAGCCGAAGACCATGATTGGGTTAATTATATCTACCGCCACGGTATTGCTAGGCGAACAATATATAAAGAAGAAAAGTTTCCATTCGAAGTTCAGAACATAAGATTCTAATATAGAATATCTTTTCACTAAGACATGGATATATAAAAAAAATAAAAATAACTAAAATGAAGTCAATCAAAAAGTTTTCTGCAATGACTGCAAAAGATCAACCGATCACTGAGTCAGCAAAAGTAACAAAAGAAGCTGTTGATGAATTGATCAAAAAGATTGGTTTTGACAGTATAGAAGAGTTAAAAAAGGAGAAAGATCTTCTTTCAAAACTCGAAGCAATGTCTAAGACAATTGCAAAAAGTAACGATATATCTGAGGATGAAATCGAAGAAGATAGAGCCGAAGATATTGAAGATGAAATGAATGCCAAAGGTAAAGCAAAATCACTAGAAGGTACTGAAGATAAAGAAGGCGACGCTGAAGTTGTTGATTCTGATTCTGAGGTTGCTGAAGATGAAGTAAAAGAATTATCTGGAAAAGCTAAAGAAATAGAAGATGAGGTTAATGCAATTGGTTCTACTAAATCTTTAGAAGATAAAGAAGGTGAAGAAGTTTCTGATGAACAAGAAATTACAGCAGAAGTTCCAGCTGAAGCCGATGAGGTTGAAGATGAGGACGGTGTTGATGTAGCTTCAGAAGAAGAAGAAACTCCAAAAGCTACTAGAAGAATTATGGCTTTCGAAGATTTCATTAAAGAAAAAGAAGAAACTATTAATAAAAACATTTCTTATCATGATGATGATGAAGAGCCAGAAGATTATGCTGTTCCTGTAGCAGCGTCTGCTGATCCTCTTGCTGAAGCAAAAGTCAATGAAGATGATGAAGAAGAAGGTAAAGATGATGAAAAGAAAGGTGATGAATTAGAAGATAAAGGCGATAAGAAAGTTGATTCTGAAGATGATAAAGAAAAAGCAGACCATTATAAAGGAGCTGTTAAATCTGATGATAAACAAATCGATGCTTTAAAGAAAGATGTTGAATACGATAAAGAAGAAGAGGAAGATGCTGAAAAGAACGAATCTAAAATAATGTCTTTTTCAACATTTGTTAATGAAGCATATGATAGAGTTGTATTCGGTGGAGATAAAGGCGATAAATCTAAAACACATGATGGCGAAGATTTTGAAGATGAGGATGAAGATGATAAGAAAGACGAATCTGCAAATGAAAAGTACGATGATGTTGTACTAGGTGGAAATAAAGGTGATAAATCTAAAACACATGATGGCGAAGATTTTGAAGATGAGGATGAAAAAGACGAATCTGCAAATGAAAAGTATGATGATGTTGTACTAGGTGGAAATAAAGGTGATAAATCTAAAACTCACGACGGTGAAGATTTCGAAGATGAAGACGAAAAGGATGAATCTGTTGAAGAAGCTGTAGGTGAAGTAATTACTAAAGTTGAAGGTGATGAAATTAAAGATGAAGAAGCTGGAGATGATGGAATAGCTATTCCTGTAATTAAAGGTGATGGACCAGAAACTGCTGCAGGTATTGCTGGAGATATGATGGATATGGGTAAGCCTAAATCTATTGAAGGTAAAGGTAAAGAACTAATTACTCCTGATCAAAAAATTACTGATGTAGTTAAAGGTGAAGCAGATGATAAAGCTGATGGTACTGAAATTGTAAAGGAAGAAGAAGAAGTATTACCTGATGATTCAATTGCTGAAAAATTCAGAAAGCTTGCTGCTAATAAATTAGGTAAAGTAAATGAAGCTGAAATTAAATCTGCTGATGAATTTAAAGAATATGCAATGAAAATGTTAAAAGATGCATTCGGAGATGACTTTGATGAAACTAAAGCAACTGAAACTGCTGATGGTTTAATTGATAAGTATGGTGAAGACTATGGAGCAATGGTTGGAGCTTTACAATCTACTATGGGATCATAATAAAACTAAAGACATGAAACATATAAAATTGTTTGAAGAATGGCTGACTGACAAAAGTCAGCCATTTTTGTTTGAAGGCGGTGCTGCTGGTCATATGCAACATCCATTTGATGATAAAGATTTAACCTTTGGTGATTTTAAAGCAATGGTTGATGCTGGTCTTAGAGGCCAACTAAACTTTGAAGAAGATCCTACTGAAAAGACCGATGGGCAAAACCTATTTGTAACTATGCAGGATGGCAAAGTAAAATTTGCTAGAAATAAAGGACAAATGGCAAACCCAATAGATCTTAACGGAATTGTTAGTATGTTTACAGGCCATGCATCAAAATTAGTAGAAGATACTTATATCTTTGCTGCTAGGGATTTAGATAAGCTATTAAGAAAGCTTTCACCAGCAGATCAAGAAAAGTATTTTAAGAATGGAAAAGATTTTATGAATATGGAATTAATCTATTCATTGAATCCAAATGTTATCCACTATGATACTGATGTTATACAATTTCATGGAATAAAAGAAACAGACGGTAAAGGTAATATCATAGGTACAAACAATAAACCTGCCAAAGAAATAACAAGTATACTTCAAAAGGTAAAATCTGATATTGGTAAAACATTTAAAATTATACCTCCAAAAGTAATTCAATTACAAAGAGATTTAGATTTTACTGCAAATAAGAAAAAGTTTATTAATCAAGTCAATGCTCTAGAAAAAAGATATGGTTTAAACGACGGTGATGAAGTTTCAAGATACCATGAAATGTGGTGGAGAGAATTAATAGATAAAGAATTTCCAACATTATCTCAAGATGTTAAAGAAGGTTTACTTAAAAGATGGGCATACGGCGACAAGAAGAGTTTAAACATGAGATCTTTAGCAAAACAAGTTGGACCTAAAGAAGCTGCATTAGTTAAAAAGTTTGATAAAGAGGATGTAGGTAAAAAATATAAAGAAAACATTAGACCTTTTGAAGATTTATTTTTAGAGCTCGGTTCTATCATTATGAAGAATGCTTCTAACTTCTTAGCTGCTAATCCATCTGGTGAAGCACAAAGACTAAGAAAAGAAATAGAAACTCAAGCAAGTAAGATTAAAAAGACAGGTGGGGTAGAACAAATTAAAAAGGTTGAAGCTGAGCTTGCAAGACTAAGCCGTATTGGTGGTATTGAATCTATATTTCCAACTGAAGGTATTGTATTTAAATATAAAGGTAAGATTTATAAGTTAACTGGTACCTTCGCTGCGATTAATCAATTAATGGGCATAATTAAATTTGGTAGATAATTGTTAATAACTTTTAGTGAAATAATTTTTTTATCCCAATAAAATTGATTATATTTATATAATAAAATAAAAAACAACATGGACTATTTACACACATTTGAATCCCTTAATGAATCAAAAGATATGGACACTATTAAAAAGATGGTATTGGATTATGCCGAAAAGAAAGGCAAATCTAAATGGAAAGATTTACAAAACTTAATTGTTAAGCATAAAGGCTTGGATCCTAATGACAGAAGCAACAGAGGTTATTTCTCCTCTTACTTTTCTGGTGGATCTGATTTTATGAAAAGATTAGGACATGATAAAAACATAGGTAAACATGGAAGAGGCTCAAACTCATACGGCTTACTAATGAGACCTACTAAAAAAGATCCTCGCTACTTAGAGAAAGATGGTAAAGATTATATTGTTAAAGTATGGGATGGTAAATCTAAATTAGCATAATATGAAAAACTTTAATGAATTTATAAATGAAGCCGTAAATTATAAAGACCGTAGCGGTAAGTCATTTAAGATAAAAGGAATAAATTTTGTTTACACTGAGCAAGGTGGTAGATTTTATGGAACTAGTTTATATGATGTAGCTAAAACCGCTAATGTTAGTAAAAGATCTAAAATTGGATTAGATGATACCAATAAGTTATTAAAGTCAATGGGTATTAAAAACCAAGTACCTGCATATTATGAAACTGATGATTTGGATAAGGTATGCAAGGAACTAAAGAAAAAGGGCATAGTATGTGACTACGGTGATTATATGGATGTATCATAATTAATATGTAATAATAATAGGAAAATAATATAAGTGTATTAAAGGTGAGTTAAAAGACTCATCTTTTTTGTTTTAAACATTCTTTAAATCTAATATATAAAAGGTATAACTAAAAACTAATAATGAAAGAGTTAACAAACATATATAAAGAAGTAGGGCAACAATTCGTAAATGATCTATTTAAAGATTATTTGCTAGTGACCGAAAAACTATCCGGATCGTCTTTTGCTTTTGAGAAGCATGGAGACCAAATACAATTTTTTAAAGGCAATAGCAAAATGCCTATCAATATAGTGGACCGAACACTAATGATGTATTATGAACCGGCAATCCAATACATACTTAAACAAACAGAAGGGCATATACAAGATTTACCAGATCATTGGAGATTTTGTTTTCAGTACTTTGTTCATAATCAACCAGGAGCTATTAAATATGATAATCTTCCTGATAATAATTTAATATTAACTCATATCCAAGTAAAGAACTCTAAAGGTAAAATTGCTAAAGTAATTGAAGATCCTAGAGTATTAAGAGACTGGGCTTCTGCATTTCAAGTTACTCCACTTATTCCTATATTCAGCGGATATTTAAAAGAAGAACAAAAAAGAAAGATTAGAGAATTTCTTTCTACACCAAGAGAAGACCAAATGGAAGTATTTGGTACAAGTTCTTTTGCAAAATATTTAATCGGTTGTTTAAATCCTACTATCGATAAAACTACTTTACAAAATGATTTAGATAAACCTATTGATTCTATTATCTTTAAATTTTACAGACCAGGTACTAATCAAACATTTACAGCTAAAATGATTGATCCTTATACTCAGATGTTAATGAAAGATAAGGAGCCTGTAGATTTAAGAAGAGCTCCTGCTGATATTAATGAAATTCTTTTATTAGATATTTTAGCTTTTATAGAAGAAAGAGGTTTAAGAGCAGGTGAATTGCTAATGAACACACCACAAGAAAGATACATTGAATTAATAAACAACTTATTTAATGATTATACTACTAAGAGAGGAGCTGATTTGCAAAAATTAGATATTCAAAAAGCTGATTTTGCAAAAGGTCCTGAGTTTGATGTAAATTTAGATTTAATTAAAAATGGTAGGACTAAAGAAATTTTACAAAAATCAGATTCATTAAAGAACTTATATAAAATAATGTTAGGATCTTTAAGAAAGAAAAGAAATCCTAAAAGAATAGGCGCAGTAATGACAGCATCTGTAATTGATGATTTTAATAAAATGGTTTCTAAAATAAGTGATAGCATTAATAAAGAAACTTCTAAAGAATTTACAACATTTGGAGAATACTTAAATAATAAAGTAGCTGAAGAAGTTAATCATAAAGATCTAGAAGAATTAGTTGTAGAAGAAAGGGTTCTTAATTATAATAATTTTATTAATTTAGGAAAGGTTGATGTTTTAAATGAAGCAAAGAAACAGCCTAACGTAAAAGAAAGGCAGGCCAATTGGTTAAAGCATTATGAAAAAACTTTTCCTAAAACAAGAAAAGATTCTGCAGGTGCTAAATATAGCCCAGAATATGTAAGAGCTAATTTTGGAGCAAATGATGGTACAGCCGAAGAAAACATTCAGAAATATTTAAAGAGTTTAAAAGTACCTTCATCTGCATATAAGATGGAAGGCTTTCCTAACGGCCATTACCATAAAGATGTTGGCAAAACTTTTTCTGGTCAATTTCATACTTATAAAATAATATTAAAGGCTAATAAACAAATATTAGGGCAAGACTTTAAAAGAGGAGATACTATTTTTCTAACTAACCGTTATAAAGTAAGTGCAAAGACAGGTGAAGCAGCAGTAATAAAAGGTAAAGATTTAACTCCTGATGCAATGGATCTTGCAAGCACTACATATAAAACGGGAGTAGCAGTTGTTACTAAAGTAAATCAGTTTATAGATAACACGTCTTATCCTGACAATTATAAACAATTCATTAAAGATTCTATGCAAATAGTATTAAAAAATAAAGTTGGCACCTTTACGGATTTTGAAGTCTATGCTTCTAGTGGAACTCCTATAGTATATAAAGTTGGTGCTCCTTTCTTTGATGGAATAGATCAAGTATCTATTGCTAACTTTTCTAATGACTTTGGTGAAGTGTTAGGTGCATTAATGATGTTTAATATAATTAAGGATACGGGAGAAGGTTTAGCATATCCTCAGAATTCAAATGCAGCATTAGTTGATTTTGAATTTGATCAATATAAAGTTTCTTCTAAGGCAGGCGGCGGGGGTACACCGAGCGGATCTTCAATAATGAAAATGATTGATAATGCTAAAAGAAATGATGGCCTTATGTTAGATGTAGATCAAACAACATTTTATGAAGATGTAGTTAAGGTATGGCTAAACCCATATGAATTAACAGGAGATACATATAGAAATTCAACAACATATAATAAAGTAATGAATTTAGCTGCTGATATACTAGGACCTAACCAAGGATCAGGGTATTCATATGTTTTACAGCAAGCTAAGCAAAATCAGAAATCTGTAACAAGAGAAGCCTTGATTAAATTTTTAGATGAATTATTTAAAGAAGACCAAAATAAATTTGAATCATTTATAAAAACGCTAGCAGAAAAAACTGGAGCATGGAGAGGTAAAATTGATGCGGCTAAATATGCAAAAGAATATAAGGAGAGAATGGAAAAAAATGATTCTAATAGAGTAGGAATGATTTTCTATCCTATTATGGTAGAAACTGCAAATGCATTAAATGAAAAATATTCTGATGTACTTACTCAGCTTACACAAAAGGTAACTGATGTTAAACAGGTATATTTAGATACTAAAGTTAAAGCAGGTGCATTTATATTTAAAACTAAAAAGTTTAGTAGTGCTAACTTTAAGTTTCAACAAAAGGGTCAGGTGTGGAATCCTTTTTCATCTATGATGGGAATCAAAATGGTAAAGTAAATATATAAGGTATGGAAAACATCAATGATTTAAATAATTTCTTAAATGAAAAGAAGATTATAGTGAAAAGAAGATATACAGAAGCATATCCTGCTAAGAATGTATCTACAAATGCTAGAATCAGAAGTGTAATTTTAGATGCTATTTCAGACGGTCATATTACTGAAGAGGAAATGTCTAAAATTCTTACTGAGCTCCAGGCTAATAAAAGATGGTTAGGTAGAAATAAAACTTTATTTAATATTAGTGAAGATCAAGCAGGAATAAAAACATTTTCACTTTCTCCTTATGGACAAAGAGTAAAAAATAGAACCACTCCTACTGTACTTAATGAAGCTTTAAATGTACCTCATAAAGAAAGAGGTAAAAAACCAGTAAATATGTTTGTTGGTAGATTCCAGCCCTTTACATTAGGGCATGTTAAAGTATTTGAAAAAATGTATAAAGAAAATGGATTACCTGTTGTTGTTTATATGGTAAGAGGTGGTAAAGCTGATCCAGAGAAAAGACCATTTGATGAAGATATGCAACAAGCTATGTTTTCTAAAATGAAAAAGCAATATCCATTTTTAGAAGCGAGCTTTGTAGTTCCTAATGGAGCAATTGATACAATGTTTGCAGCAGCAAGACCAACATACGAACCTATGATGTGGGGTTATGGTACTGATAGAAAGAAATCTTATGGTGCTATGATTAATAAACAATCATATAGAGATGATCTAGGAGTAGATCCAAGCTTTAAAGGATTTGAAATAAAAAGAGGTGAAGAAAATATATCAGCATCTAAAGTTAGGAATGCCTTAAAGATAGATGATGAAAAGTCTTTTAAGAAAATGACTCCTAAAAGTATACATAAGTTTTATAAACCATTACAAACTATAATGCAACCAATAAAAGAAAATACAGATATGAAAAATTTAAAATCACTAACAGACTTTAGTGTTAATGAAGCAAAATTCAACAAGAAGTCATTAATGAAGAAAATGAAAAAAGATGATGGTATGATTCAACTAGGTAATGGTGAAGAATATGTCATTTATGCATTTGGTAATGGTAATGATGATAATGATTCAATGTGGGGAGATAAAACTATTTTTGCATTAGACCAAGACGGTGGAGAACATGAAATTAAATATTCTGATATCGTTAGTTATAATGAAAGTAAACTTAATGAAGAGTATATCGAACTTATGCGTGGTCTTGAAGAAGGATTAGAAGAAATAGTAGAAGGTTGGATAGAATGGAAAAGTGGACCTGCAACAGAAAAGAGTGACATTGCTCCAGCAAGAAAAGAATTATTAAACTTTTGTACAACATTCTTAAAAAAGAATATTAAATAATGCCAGCTCAATCAAAAGCGCAAAGAAGATTTTTTGCATTAGCATTACAATATAAGAAAGGAGAACTTAAATCCTCTGATGTTTCAGATGAGGTTAAAGAGTTGTCAAAATTGCCAGTTAAAACATTAGAAGATTTTGTTAAAACTGACGAAAAAGAAATACCTAACAAGATAGGAGAAAACGAGTCCGGTACGGTAAACCTTAATCCGAACATGAATGTTCAGAGTATGGGTAATGCTACACTTCCTGGAAATCCAGGTTCTGCAAATTCTTTTAGTAGCCAACAAACCGGAAGCGGTGATTTATTGGAGCCTATAAAAAAGAAGAAAAAGAAAAAGAAGAAAAAGCACCTAGTATCATTTGACAAGTTTTTAAATATCATGAAGGGTTGATAAATAAAACAAAGACTATTAACTGCTATGGCTGTATTACCTAAGTTTCAATTAAAGCTATTATTCGAATCAGGAGATTTAATCACACAAACAACATTGTATGATTTAATTGATGCTACATACAACCCAACATTAGTTGCAGGTACAAATATAACTCTTAATAGTGTAGTAACTCCATCAGGAACTACTATTACAGTTAATGCACAAGGCGGTGGTTCTGGTGTAGTAACTAGCTTAACAACAACAGGAACTAGTGGTGCAGCAACATTAAATGCTGGAATTTTAAATATTCCAATTTATAGTGCAGGTGCAGGTAGTACATATACAAATGCAACACCAACACCACAGCCATTCCCTGGAAATTCACCCTTTGATAATATAGCAGCAGGGTCGACGTTTACAAATCAAACATTTGAAGAAATGATGAATAAGATGTTATATCCAACATTAAATCCAACATTAACTAACCCTTCTTCTGCCTTCGTATTGTCACAATCAGGATTTAGAGAGATAAATGAAACTACTGCTTTAAGTTTTAGTTCCACATTTAATCAAGGATCAATTAATCCACAATATACATCCGCGAGTAACAAGAGAAGTGGATTACCTAATACTTATAATTATACAGGTACTGGTGTATCAAATAATGCAAGTACAAGTTTATCTGATTCTGAAACTGTTGCGGCATATACAGTATTACAAGGTTCTCAAAGTTGGACTGGGTCTGTTTCATACGATGCAGGTGTTCAACCTAAAGATAGTGTAGGAGGTAATTTTAATTCTCCTTTACCGGCAGGAACTACTTCTGCAATTACAAGAACTATAACAGGAGTATATCCTGCTTTTGCAACCACATTTAGTTTAGGTGTTATGACTAAGCAAAGTTTACAATTAATGACTACTTATGTACAAGTACCAATGGTTACTGAATCTGGTGGAGGTGGCGCAAAACAAAAAATAGATATTCCAAATGCATGGTCAACTATTACAGGTTTACAACAATTTAATACATTAAGTCAGACATGGGATACTATTAATTTATCAACATTTACACAGTCAGCAGTTCAACAAACTATACAGGGCCTATCTGTTAATTATACAAGATATACACACAATGGTGCTACTATAGGTGCAAGACAATTAAGATTTACAACATAATAATATAAAATGGCAGGAAATAGAACAAATGGAATTTTAGGAATATCGGCAAATTTTGAACCGCAAGTAGCTGGTGCATTTGATGCAAGAGCTGTTGTACCTACTCAAGCTGATTTACTTTTAGCTACAACATGGGAAGCCAATGACGGTGGTACTTATATTTATGTAGGTATGACTGTAACTGTTGCAGAAGATTCTACACCTGCAAATAATGGCGTTTATATTTTATTAAATGTTGCAGGTTATACAAATATTAATAATTGGAAGTTTGTAGGTAGCGGTGGTGCTGGTAATCCAGGTGCAACTGGGGCTCAAGGTGCTGCTGGTGAAATAGGTGCAAGTGGTGCTCAAGGTGCAGCCGGTGGAATTGGTGCAACTGGTGCTCAAGGTGCTGCAGGTGGAATTGGTGCAAGTGGTGCACAGGGTGCTGCTGGTGGAATTGGTGCAACTGGTGTTGGTGCAACTGGAGCTCAAGGTTCTGCTGGTGAAATAGGTGCAAGTGGTGCACAAGGTGCTGCTGGTGAAATAGGTGCTAGTGGAGCTCAAGGTTCTGCTGGTGAAATAGGTGCTAGTGGAGCAACGGGTGTTGGTGAAATAGGTGCAAGTGGTGCACAAGGTGCTGCTGGTGAAATAGGTGCTAGTGGAGCTCAAGGTTCTATAGGATTAACTGGTGCAACAGGTTCTTCTGCAGGTGGTGGAAGTCTTATAGTAAAAGATGAAGGTGTACAAGTAGGTGCAACTGGATATACCACAATGAACTTTGTTGGTACCGATGTATTGGCAGAAGATAGTGGAACTCCTGGCCAAGTAAATGTTTATATACCAACGCCAACTTTCTTATCTCACTTTAATACAACAGATGGGACTAATGATGCTAGTGTGGATGGAAATAAATCTTTTACTTCTCCTAGAATTAGTTCTCCAACAGCTGAAGGTAATCCGTTCCAAACTGGTAGTGGAGGCAATACTCCGTGGGCAGGTTCAAATAAAGCTACATATGATACTCCCGTAACAACAGGAAGAATCATATACAATACTTTAAATCCATGTACAGGTTTTAGTGCAGATGCAACAGGTGATGCCAAAATTATAGTTAGAGTATATCAAGCAGATGGTATTAATATTTTAACGGGTGGTACTTTAGATACTTCTGCAACTAATGCATTATATCAAAATCAAACATTTACAAACGGTACAGGTATAACACTTCAAGTTTCAAATTACGGAGCCGATTTACCAACTAAATTTAAAGCTAGTGTTACAATCACAGTAGATGCTGGAACTATTCTTGCTGCAAATGGTTTTACTGGTGGGCGTTATCATGTTTCTTTTCAAATGACAACAGATACTACAACTGATGGTGGTAATACATACACATATTTTGGACCAAACGGAAATTCATCAACATCTTATAATGGTGAAACTAACGATGTATTTTTTGATACAGACCCATCTACGCCAAATATTAATGGTACTACAGCTATAATAGAATCTACTACACCAACTAGTATATTAACAAAACATTTAAGTGGAGTAGAATATTATATACTTAATTCACAATTTGAATTAGATGTTACTGATATTGATAATTTTAATGCTAATACTCAAGGTCGAAGTACAGCTGCTGTTTGGAATTTTAGAATACAAGGACAAGATTATGGTTTACCTACTAGACAATTAGAGGCATGGAATTTAGCTTATGGTAGTATGCCAGCATGGACAAATCAATTTGATGTGCAAAATGTAGCTTTCATATATGATACATGGGCTATAAATAATACTAACTATAGATTTAGAAATACTGATGCATTTGCGCAGGCTAATGTTTATGACCCATGGGACGTTGGTAATACAGTAAACTCTACTGGAGCTAGCATTCTAGTTGATACTTATTCTACAACAGGGAATTCAAATACTTTAAGAGAAAGGTTTGATGATGAGCAATATAGATTAGAAAGAACAGGTAGTTATTCAGCATTTAATCCAGCGGCAACATTAACTGCAACAGGATTAGCAAACCAAACAGGTTCTTCTTCTCCATTCTGCCAAGCATGTACAGTAGGAAGTAATGTTGTTCAACCACATAAATTCTTTAAAGATAACGGTGATAGTCCATCTTATGGTCAATTAACTGGTTCATTAGCTTCATATAAACCAGATAAATCAGGAACTAATCCTGACTATAGTGGTGCAGGGTATCAAGTAACTTCTACTTATCATAGGTTATTTCATACAACAGGAAGTTTAACAGATCCTATTGCATCTTTTGAATTTGAATTTAATGGTGATTTTGTTGGTGCATCTGCATATGAAGATTTAGTTAATGAAAATATTAAGATTTACATAAGAAAAGAAAATCAATCAGGTGGTGGTGGAAATACTGGTTATAGTGCAGTTCCTTTATCATTACATGGTTCGGCACCTTTTACTACAATATTGGATCCACCTAGTGGTGTTGATACAGCTTCAGCTGCATGTAGAACAACTGTATCTGGTCCAAATAATACAATCTCCGGTACATTTGGAGGATTTAACGCAACGGAAGGTTTTTATATGGAATTACAAATTGTTAATGCAGCGGTTCGTATTAACCAAATAATTATAAAATTAATTTATGCTAACGGAACTGTTGTTCAAGGTTAAGAATAAATATAAAAAGAGAATAAAGACAAATGGGATTTAGTACTACAGAAGTAAATAAGTTAACCTTTAAGGTACAGGCAGGTGGTGTTATTGATGCTGACTCAGGATCAAGATGGTATGAAGCTAGACTAGCCTTTAGTCCTAAGGTCTTACCTTCTAGAATATTAACAAATTATAATTTAATTCCTACTGCAAATGTTTTATCTGATGCTGTAGCTAATGCGGCTGCCGATCCTACTAATATAGAGAATCTTTCTGCTGCAACAAGTGCAGTGCGATTAAGTAGAGTTACAAGTGGAGCTGATAATACATGGATAGCTTATAATACTTTAGATACACCATCTTCCGGTGTTAAACAAAATTGGATTGCTCCACCGTCAGTCCCACAAGCATCTGGTGCAGGATCAGGTGGTTATGGTATTATATTATGGAGTGGTGATCCAAATGGTGCAGCTGGAACATTCAATCAAATATTTACTTCTGCTGAACAAGATAATAATCCAGGTTATGTCGGTTGGGTATGGAATTATGATATGGGAGTTTTATTCCTAGCAAATGATTTAGTAAGTGCAATATCATCAAATGCCGGCGGTAATTATAGTGGAGGATTTGAATTATATGTAACAGGATTTAGATATGTAGGTACAACCGGTGGCGGTGGTGGTGCTGGTTCTGCTGGTGCTACTGGTGCTCAGGGTGCAAGCGGATCACAAGGTGCAATTGGATTACAAGGAGCAACTGGTGAAGGCGGTACAATTGGTTCTACTGGATCACAAGGATCTATAGGTTTACAAGGAGCAACAGGAGAAGGAGGTACAATTGGTTCTACTGGATCACAAGGAGCTGCAGGTGAACAAGGAGCTGTAGGTTTACAAGGTGCTACTGGAGAAGGTGGTGCAATAGGTTCTACTGGATCACAGGGGGCTGCGGGTGAACAAGGAGCTGTAGGTTTACAAGGTGCTACTGGAGAAGGCGGTGCAATAGGTTCTACTGGATCACAAGGAGCTGCAGGTTTACAAGGTGCTACTGGGGAAGGTGGTACAATTGGTTCTACTGGGTCACAAGGAGCTGCAGGTGAACAAGGAGCAATTGGATTACAAGGAGCAACAGGAGAAGTAGGTAAAACAGGAACACAAGGAGCTGCAGGTGAACAAGGAGCAATTGGATTACAAGGTGCTACTGGAGAAGGTGGTACAATTGGTTCTACTGGGTCACAAGGAGCTGCAGGTGAACAAGGAGCAATTGGATTACAAGGAGCAACTGGTGAAGGTGGTGTAATTGGTAACCAAGGAGCAACTGGGGATATTGGTAAACAAGGTGCTATAGGTTTACAAGGAGCAACTGGTGAAGGCGGAGCAATAGGTTCTACTGGATCACAAGGAGCAATTGGTTTACAAGGTGCTACAGGAGAAGCCGGTGAAATTGGTTTACAAGGAGCAACTGGAGATAAAGGTGTAACTGGAACCCAAGGAGCAACAGGAACACAAGGAGAAGGTGGTACAATTGGTTCTACTGGAACACAAGGAGCTGCAGGTACACAAGGAGCTATAGGTTTACAAGGAGCAACTGGAGAAGGAGGTACAATTGGTTCTACTGGATCACAAGGAGCTTCAGGTAAACAAGGTGAAGTTGGTTTACAAGGAGCAAGCGGATCACAAGGGGCTGCAGGTACCCAAGGAGCTATAGGTTTACAAGGTGCAACAGGAGAAGTTGGTAAAACAGGATTACAAGGAGCAACTGGTGATAAAGGACTGGTTGGAACTCAAGGAGCAACAGGAGAACAGGGTGAAGGTGGCGCAATCGGATCAACTGGATCTCAGGGTGCTGCAGGTACCCAAGGAGCTATAGGTTTACAAGGAGCAACTGGAGAAGGTGGTGCAATAGGTACACAAGGAGCAACTGGAGATATTGGTAAACAAGGAGCAATTGGTTTACAAGGTGCAAGTGGATCACAAGGAGCTGATGGTGAACAAGGAGCTATAGGTTTACAAGGAGCAACTGGAGAAGGTGGTGCAATTGGTAACCAAGGAGCAACGGGAGATATTGGTAAACAAGGAGCAATCGGTTTACAAGGTGCAACGGGAGAAGCAGGTAAAACTGGAGGCCAAGGTGCAAGCGGATCACAAGGATCTATAGGTTTACAAGGTGCTACTGGAGAAGGTGGTGCAATAGGTAACCAAGGAGCAACTGGAGATATTGGTAAACAAGGAGCAATCGGTTTACAAGGTGCAACAGGAGAAGTTGGAAAAACAGGAACACAAGGTGCAGATGGTAACCAAGGAGCAATTGGATTACAAGGTGCAACAGGAGAAGGTGGTGCTATAGGTGAACAAGGAGCAACAGGAACACAAGGTAAGATTGGTGCTGATGGTAACCAAGGTGCAATAGGTAATCAAGGAGCAATTGGTAATCAAGGTGCAATTGGTTTACAGGGTGCAACTGGAGAAGGTGGTGTAATTGGTAACCAAGGAGCAACTGGAGCAATAGGTAAACAAGGTGCAATTGGATTACAAGGTGCAACAGGAGAAGTTGGAAAAACAGGAACACAAGGTGCAATTGGATTACAAGGTTCTACTGGATCACAAGGTGCTGATGGTGAACAAGGAGCTATAGGTTTACAAGGATCAACTGGTACACAAGGTAAGATTGGTGCAATTGGATTACAAGGTTCTACTGGATCACAAGGTGCTGATGGTAACCAAGGTGCAATCGGTTTACAAGGAGCAACTGGAGAAGGCGGTGTAATTGGTAACCAAGGAGCAACTGGAGATATTGGTAAACAAGGAGCAATCGGTTTACAAGGAGCAACAGGAGAAGTTGGAAAAACAGGAACACAAGGTGCAATTGGATTACAAGGTTCTACTGGATCACAAGGTGATAGAGGATTTACTGGTTCTACTGGATCTCAGGGTGCTGACGGCGAACAAGGAGCTATAGGTTTACAAGGTGCAACAGGAGAAGTTGGTAAAACAGGAACACAAGGTGCAGATGGTAACCAAGGTGCAATCGGTTTACAAGGAGCAACTGGAGAAGGTGGTGTAATTGGTAATCAAGGAGCAACTGGTGCAATAGGTAAACAAGGTGCTATAGGTTTACAAGGTGCAACAGGAGAAGTTGGAAAAACAGGAACACAAGGTGCAATTGGATTACAGGGTGCAAGCGGATCACAAGGTGCTGATGGTGAACAAGGAGCTATAGGTTTACAAGGATCAACTGGTACACAAGGTAAGATTGGTGCTGATGGTAACCAAGGTGCAATTGGTAATCAAGGTGCTGATGGTAACCAAGGTGCAATCGGTTTACAAGGAGCAACTGGAGAAGTAGGCAAACAAGGTTCTGCAGGTGAACAAGGAGCAACTGGTACACAAGGTAAGATTGGTGCTGATGGTAACCAAGGTGCAATAGGTAACCAAGGTGCAATAGGTAATCAAGGTGCAATCGGTTTACAAGGTGCAACAGGAGAAATTGGTGCAGTAGGTAAACAAGGAGCTGCAGGTGAACAAGGAGCAATAGGTAATCAAGGAGCCGTTGGTTTACAAGGTTCTACTGGATCACAAGGTGATAGAGGATTTACTGGTTCTACTGGTACACAAGGTGCAGCAGGTGAACAAGGTGCAGCAGGCGAACAAGGTGCTATAGGTAATCAAGGTGCTGTAGGTTTACAAGGAGCAACTGGTGAAGTTGGTAAACAAGGAGCAGTTGGAACTCAGGGAGCAACTGGTACACAAGGTAAGATTGGTGCTGATGGTAACCAAGGTGCAATAGGTAACCAAGGTGCAATAGGTAATCAAGGATCAATCGGTTTACAAGGTGCAACAGGAGAAATTGGTGCAGTAGGTAAACAAGGAGCTGCAGGTGAACAAGGAGCAATAGGTAATCAAGGTGCAATTGGATTACAGGGTTCTACTGGATCACAAGGTGCAGCAGGTGAACAAGGAGCAATCGGTTTACAAGGTGCAACAGGAGAAGTTGGAAAAACAGGAACACAAGGTGCTGTAGGTAATCAAGGTGCTATCGGTTTACAAGGAGCTACTGGTGAAGTTGGCAAACAAGGATCAGTTGGAACTCAAGGAGCAACAGGAACACAAGGTAAGATTGGTGCTGACGGTAACCAAGGTGCTGTAGGTAATCAAGGTGCTGTCGGTTTACAAGGTTCTACTGGTGCAATAGGTAACCAAGGTGCTATAGGATTACAAGGAGCAACTGGAGATAAAGGTGTAACTGGAACTCAAGGAGCAACAGGAACGCAAGGTGAAGATGGTGCTGTAGGTAATCAAGGAGCAACTGGTGCAATAGGTAATCAAGGAGCAATCGGTTTACAAGGTGCAACAGGAGAAGTAGGCAAACAAGGTTCTGCAGGTGAACAAGGAGCAACAGGAACACAAGGTAAGATTGGTGCTGTAGGTAATCAAGGTGCAATTGGTAATCAAGGAGCCGTTGGTAATCAAGGTGCAATCGGTTTACAAGGAGCAACTGGTGAAGTTGGTAAAACAGGAACACAAGGAGCTGCAGGTAATCAAGGTGCTGTAGGTAATCAAGGTGCAATTGGATTACAGGGTTCTACTGGATCACAAGGTGATAGAGGATTTACTGGTTCTACTGGTACACAAGGTGCAGCAGGTGAACAAGGTGCTGTAGGTAATCAAGGAGCACAAGGTAATCAAGGTGCAATCGGTTTACAAGGAGCAACTGGTGAAGTTGGTAAACAAGGTTCTGCAGGTGAACAAGGAGCAACAGGTACACAAGGTAAGATTGGTGCATTAGGTAATCAAGGAGCAATTGGTGAACAAGGAGCAACTGGTGCAATTGGTAATCAAGGTGCAATAGGTAATCAAGGAGCAATTGGTTTACAAGGATCTACTGGTGCTGTAGGTAAACAAGGTGCAACGGGATTAAGAGGAGCTGCTGGTTTACAAGGAGCTACAGGTACACAAGGTGCTACAGGTAACCAAGGAGCAATCGGTTTACAAGGTGCAACTGGTGAAGTTGGTAAACAAGGTGCAGTTGGAACTCAAGGAGCAACAGGTCAACAAGGTAAAACTGGAGGCCAAGGTGCAGCAGGAGAACAAGGTGCAATAGGTAATCAAGGTGCAATTGGATTACAAGGTGCAACAGGAGAAATTGGTGCAGTAGGTAAACAAGGAGCTATAGGTGAACAAGGAGCAACTGGTACACAAGGTAAAACTGGAGGCCAAGGTGCTATAGGTTTACAAGGAGCTACAGGTAATCAAGGTGCAATTGGATTACAAGGTGCAACAGGAGAAATTGGTGCAGTAGGTAAACAAGGAGCTATAGGTGAACAAGGAGCAACAGGAACACAAGGTAAGATTGGTGCCGATGGTAATCAAGGTGCCGTTGGTAATCAAGGTGCAATTGGTAATCAAGGTGCAATTGGATTGCAAGGTGCAACAGGAGAAGTTGGTAAACAAGGTTCTGCAGGTGAACAAGGAGCAACTGGTACACAAGGTAAAACTGGAGGCCAAGGTGCTGTAGGTTTACAAGGAGCAACTGGTGCTGTAGGTGAACAAGGTGCAGCAGGTGAACAAGGTGCAGCAGGTGAACAAGGTGCTGTAGGTAATCAAGGTGCAATTGGTAATCAAGGATCAATCGGTTTACAAGGTGCAACAGGAGAAGTAGGCAAACAAGGAGCTGTAGGAACTCAAGGAGCAACAGGTCAACAAGGTAAAACTGGAGGCCAAGGAGCAGTAGGTTTACAAGGAGCAACTGGTGCTGTAGGTGAACAAGGTGCAGCAGGTGAACAAGGTGCTGTAGGTGAACAAGGTGCTGTAGGTAATCAAGGTGCAATTGGTAATCAAGGTGCAATCGGTTTACAAGGAGCAACTGGTGAAGTTGGTAAACAAGGTTCTGCAGGTGAACAAGGAGCAACAGGTACACAAGGTAAGATTGGTGCATTAGGTAATCAAGGTGCTGTAGGTAATCAAGGTGCAATAGGTAATCAAGGAGCAATTGGTTTACAAGGTGCAACTGGTGAAGTTGGTAAACAAGGTGCAGTTGGAACTCAAGGAGCAACAGGCCAACAAGGTAAAACTGGAGGCCAAGGTGCTGTAGGTTTACAAGGTTCTACTGGATCACAAGGTGATAGAGGATTTACTGGTTCTACTGGTACACAAGGTGCAGCAGGTGAACAAGGTGCTGTAGGTAATCAAGGAGCAATTGGTAATCAAGGTGCAATTGGATTACAAGGTGCAACAGGAGAAGTTGGTAAACAAGGTGCAGTTGGAACTCAAGGAGCAACAGGTCAACAAGGTAAAACTGGAGGCCAAGGTGCAGCAGGTAATCAAGGTGCAATAGGTAATCAAGGATCAATCGGTTTACAAGGTGCAACAGGAGAAATTGGTGCAGTAGGTAAACAAGGAGCTATAGGTGAACAAGGTGCTGTAGGTTTACAAGGATCTACTGGTGCTATAGGTAATCAAGGTGCAATTGGTAATCAAGGTGCTGTAGGTAATCAAGGATCAATCGGTTTACAAGGTGCAACAGGAGAAGTTGGTAAACAAGGAGCGGTTGGAACTCAAGGAGCAACAGGAACACAAGGTAAGATTGGTGCACTAGGTAATCAAGGAGCAATTGGTGAACAAGGAGCAACTGGTGCAATAGGTAATCAAGGTGCTGTCGGTTTACAAGGTGCAACAGGTGAAGTTGGTAAACAAGGAGCTATAGGTAATCAAGGAGCAACGGGATTAAGAGGAGCTGCTGGTTTACAAGGAGCTACAGGTACACAAGGTGTAGCAGGTAATCAAGGTGCAATTGGATTGCAAGGCGCAACTGGAGAAGTCGGTAAACAAGGAGCTATAGGTAATCAAGGTGCTGCAGGTAATCAAGGAGCAGCAGGTGAACAAGGTGCTATAGGTTTACAAGGAGCTACAGGTACACAAGGAGCAATTGGTTTACAAGGAGCAACTGGTGATAGAGGAGAAGTTGGTAAACAAGGAGCCATAGGTAATCAAGGTGCAGTTGGAACTCAAGGTGCAGCAGGTAATCAAGGTGCAGTAGGCGAACAAGGTGCTGTAGGTTTACAAGGAGCTACAGGTACACAAGGTAAGATTGGTGCTTTAGGTAATCAAGGTGCTGTAGGTAATCAAGGAGCCGTTGGTCAACAAGGAGCAATCGGTTTACAAGGAGCAACTGGTGAAGTTGGTAAACAAGGAGCCATAGGTAATCAAGGAGCAACAGGTCAACAAGGTAAAACTGGAGGCCAAGGAGCAGCAGGTAATCAAGGAGCAGTAGGTGAACAAGGTGCAATTGGTAATCAAGGTGCAATTGGATTGCAAGGTGCAACTGGAGAAGTCGGTAAACAAGGAGCCATAGGTAATCAAGGTGCAAGAGGTAATCAAGGAGCCGTTGGTTTACAAGGAGCAACTGGTGCAATTGGTAATCAAGGAGCTGCAGGTAATCAAGGTGCAGCTGGAACTCAAGGTGCAGCTGGTGAACAAGGTAAAACTGGTAATCAAGGTGCTGTAGGTTTACAAGGAGCAACTGGTGCAATTGGTAATCAAGGTGCTGTAGGTAATCAAGGTGCTGCAGGTAATCAAGGTGCAATTGGTTTACAGGGTGCAACAGGAGAAGTAGGTAAACAAGGAGCTGTAGGAACTCAAGGAGC